>OGCP01000504.1_pt1 | contig 16790 bp, 20 predicted proteins | sample 1570191 | NCBI WGS metagenome assembly OGCP01 (sample SAMEA2582180, study PRJEB24529) | metagenome | biome: Human gut stool | place: China | collected 2011
ATGCTATTTTTATGCCAGTTATTATTGAATTTTCAAGGTGCATAGGCACATTTTAATGTGCGAAGTTTGAGTTATTTATATATCTACTTAAGGACACCCACCAACCTAAAATTATTACTGTCTTTATATTAATCACTGACGAACAGGGCAGTATCAGACACATGCTTGACCAGTCGGGAGAAGTACAGAATTACTATCAGTACAGTGCATTTGGTGAGACAATCATTTCAGAAGAAACCACACCAAACCGTCTGCGATACAATGCACAGGCAGAAGATGAACTGACAGGGCTCTATTACCTGAGAGCACGTTACTACGCTCCCGGCATCGTGAGATTCACACAGGAAGATGTCATCTACAATGATGGACTGAATCTGTATGCATACTGTAACAGCAATCCTGTGATGTACAGTGATCCGAGTGGGTTTGCAAAGGAAACATGTAAATCTAAGGTTGGTGGAGAATGTGATAGTGAGAGTGGTGAAAAGTTATGAAGTTATTGTTTAAACAAAGGTTATTTTCATGGTTTGACAGCTATGATATTTATGATGAAGCCGGCAATACTGTGTATGTAGTAAAAGGCCAGTTTTCCTGGGGGCATAAACTTGCAATTTATGACGCTTATGGAAATGAAGTAGGAATGGTTGTTCAGAAAGTTCTTACCTTCCTTCCTAAATTCGAAATTTATAAAAATGGCAGTTATATCGGATGCCTGAGCAAAGAATTCTCATTCCTGACACCACATTACAATATTGATTACAACGGATGGCATATTGATGGAACCATTATGGAATGGGATTATAGTATTCTTGATCGAAGAGGTTATCAGATAGCAAAAATAAGTAAAGAATTGTTTCGTATGACTGACACTTATGTTATTGATGTACAGGATCCGGGAAATGCATTAGATGCGTTGATGTTTGTACTTGCAATTGATGCAGAAAAATGTTCCAGAAATTAAATGGTTAATTGTGTTGCTGGTGAAAGAAGTAAAAAATACGCAAAAAAGTATTTCAGATCAGAAAAAGAAGAAATAGAACAATCGCAATTTAACGCTTGAAAAAAGGAAAAATCGCATTTGTTCATTTGTAAAGTAATTGTACACAATGTCTGCTACGTATTGTAGCAGGCATTGCAAATGGCGGTTTCTTGTTAAAAACTCGAAAATCATTATAATGAGTTTACCAAATAATAAGGAGGACTCAAAAATGAATTTAGGAGAAAAAATCAAAGAATGCAGAAAGCAGGCAGGTTTTTCACAGGAGCAGCTTGCTGAAAGACTAAATGTATCAAGACAAGCAATTACAAAATGGGAAACTAATAAAGGTATTCCCGATATTGCAAATCTAATAGCGATTAGCGATGAATTTGGATTGAGTTTGGACGAGTTGATTAAGGATGATGTTGCCGTAAAAAAGAAAATAATTACTGATAGTTCAGCTAAAAAGTGGCACATTTTGATGATTGTATACTTGGTGGCTATCGTAGCATATATTGTTTATTTTGTAATCTGCCATAAAATATTGATGATTGGATTTTTGGTTGCTACTCTATTTATGCTGTTCTTTGAATTGAGAATTTTTATGTGTAAAGGAGAAACGAATGAAACTACTTGTGATAGATATACAAAAAGGAATAACAGATAGCAGACTTTTTAATTTTGATGAATTTATTGATAATACTTCAAGAATTATACAAGCAGCTAGAGATAATCAAATAGAGGTTATCTATTTTCAGCATGATGATGGACCAGGAACGGGATTTTCAATCGGCGATGAAGAATTCGAGATTGCAGAACAGGTGCATCCAAGGGAAGGTGAAAAGATATTTACAAAAAATATCAATAGTTGTTTCGGAAATAAAGATTTTACAGATTATGTTAAAGATGAAAATACATTAATGATAGTTGGGTTACAGACAAATTTCTGTATAGATGCAACTGTGAAATCTGCTTTTGAAAGAGGATATAAAGTAATTGTTCCACAAGGGGCAAATTCAACGTTTGATAACGACTATATGTCTGGAGAAGAAACCTATAAATATTACAATGATATGATGTGGCCAAAGAGATTTGCTACATGTGTATCTGTTGATGAGGCAATTAAGTTGATGCAAAGTTAAATTAGGAGTTATATGTGGAGGAGGATTATTATGAATACAGTTAGAATGATTTTATGTGGAAATGTTGAAGATAGCAGAATGAATCCAAGTGAAAAGGTAGGAGTAGTATCAGTGGTTTTTGTTTCTACAGAGGAGGAAAAAATTAAGAATAAACTTAAAAAATTGCAAGATAAAAATCCTGAAAAATTTTATATGGAATACGTTACTCCATTAGATGTTGACTTAACAAGTTTAGAGCACTATCCATCGATTGAAATATCAAAAAATGATTTACAATAACAACTTCAAGTTGTTTGTGCATTGATGGTTATCTTGAGCTTAGGAGGCGTTTAATGAAAACTGTTTTTTTACATGGGTTGGGACAAACTGCACAGGACTGGAAAGAAGTAGTCCAACAACTATCAATTTCTGATGTCGATTGTCCAGAACTTTTTTCTTCAACAGAAGATGAAATATCCTATTCGCAGATTTTGGGTGATTTAGAACAGCGGTATTCAGAAGTAAAAGAGCCGCTTCGTATCTGCGGTCTTTCGTTAGGTGCGCTTCTTGCGATTGATTTTGCTATTCGACATGAGGAAAAAGTGGATTCGCTGGTTTTGATTGGCGCACAATATAAAGTTCCAAGTTTACTGATAGATTTTCAAAATCTTATCTTCCGTTGTATGCCAAACAAGGTTTTTGAAAGTATGGGACTATCAAAAAGCAGCACCATAAAATTGGCTCACTCTATGCGGTCATTGGATTTTACTTTGCAATTAAATAATATTCGTTGTCCAGTAACAATTTTGTGTGGCAAAAAGGATACTGCCAATCTAAAGGCTTCTAAAAGGCTAAAAGAATTGCTACCCCAAGCTACTTTGCACATCGTTCCAAATGCAGGACATGAACTCAATAAATATGCACCAAACACGATTGCAGAGATATTAAATCAGTAAATTTATCGTGCAAAAAATATAGTAAGATAAATTGTCTGACAGGTAAGCGATCTCTCTCACTTTCATCACAACATCCCACTGTCCTTAGAGAGATGGACGAAGTATAATGTAAGCAACAATCGAAGTTTCAGGAGGAAAATCATGAGCAGTAGGGGAATTTTTATTTTAGCGATTACATGGATTGTTATGTCACCGTTTTGGTTCTGGGCAGAAAATATTGCGTTAGGTATCATATGGCTATGTGGCGGAGTCATTGAACTATTTATCGCATTAGTGAGACGCAGCAAAGAGAAGAAAAGCAAGTAAATTGATACGTGAACAATCGGCGTCAGGACAGAGAAAAAAACAGCTTACCATCTTTTGATAGCTGCCCTTTTCTCTGGACTGCACACCGATTTTTACCGATTGAACAAAATCGCGTCACTCCAGCCGATACAGTATGGAGTTTCAATCGATTTCCTTCTTCTTGATTTTACCAAAGAATCTATACATTGGAAACTGATTCCATCATATATTCAAAATAGTAACCTGTCTTATCGAATGAAGGGCGCACTTAATAAGCCTTCATTCAGGAGGCTGTTTTTCAGTATTCAAATTCCTTCACTCAAGTCAACATATAGCGTCCTCGAAGCGATAGCGAAAGAAGATTTCCTCCACAGGCTTCACATTTACAGATATCCTTTTTGTAAAGGATCATCAGCTTTTCAGCGAAGGTCTTACCTCGGAGTTTTGAAATATATTGAATACAGTTGAGAAGCTTCCGGCAGTGTGCCATCTTTTCTTTCTTGTTCCTGCAGGAAAGCAGGCCGTAGTGGCGAATTCGGACAAAACCTTTAGGGAGCACATGCATCAGAAACATTCGCAGAAACTCTGTTCCTTTAATGGTTTGTTCGATATATTTACCGCCATTCTTGTAATCCTTTACGAGGTAGGTAACAGTTTCATCTGTCATGCTGACAATTCTACGGTTACTGATAGCGATACGATGAGTGTAACGCCCAAGGTATTGGATCACAGAATCCGCTCCATTGAATGCCTCCTTCGTATATACAACCCAGTTCTTATCGTAGAGGGAATTCAGTAAAACTTTGAATTCATAATGATTTTTCAAATGTGCTGCTGTTCCATGATACTCAAGTTTTTTATCTTCCCAGAGTTGTTTCAGCTCACGAAGATAATACTTTTTGAAGACGGCAGACATGACCTTAACCGGAAAGAAAAACTTCTTTCCTTTATCCTTCCACTTGTTTGCAGCATCAAGTCCACCGCCAAGAACAATGGTGTGGAGATGAGGATGATAATTCATCCTGGAGCCTCAGGTATGAAGTACGCAGATATATCCAATCCTTGCTCCAAGATGCTTCGGATCCGCAGACAGTTCTTCCATTGTTTGATGTGCTGCATGGTACAAAGCATCATAAAGGAGTTTCTGATTTGAATAAATCAGGGAATATAATTCTTCAGGAACTGTAAAAACCGTATGAAAGTATGGAACATCCAGTACATTTTCCTGCTGTTTGTCAATCCATTCATCGACCTCCATTCCTTGACACATGGGGCAGTGACGGTTCTTGCATGAATTATAATGAATATATTTCTTGTGACAGTTTCCGCATTCGCTTAAATTGGCTCCCATTTCAAGAGTATGGCATTTGGAGATACACAGTGCCGTTAGCTGCTGTTGGGGAGAAAAGTTGTGTGTCTCACAGTATTGCGGAAGAAATCGATGGAATACATCCTGAATGGTGATGTCATGATTCATTTGCATCACCTGCGTTTCTCTTAGATTTACGCCCTTGTTTTTTTTTGACAGGATGATCAAGCGGACTCTTTATTCCCATAACAGTTTTATTGGATATGTGGATGTATACCTGTGTTGATTCCAGACAGCGGTGTCCAAGCATTGCTTGTACATAGTTGATAGGGACACCTTGTTCAATCATGTGACTTGCAAAGGAATGGCGAAGCGTATGCGGATGTGCTTCAATGCCCGCTGTTTTTCCTGCTGCCCTGAGCATGATTTCAACACCACTCACTTTTAGTGGTTCATGAGGAGCATCTAAAGAAACAAAAAGATACTCTCTTTTTACCGGATAACTTCTCCAGTATTCTTTTAGTAAATCAAGGGCTCTTTCTGAAAGGATCGTCCATCTGTCACGATGATTCTTCCCTTTGGAAATATATACCTGCATAGTGCTCATATAGATATCTTCAGGTTTAAGAGAGACAAGTTCTCCTACACGCATTCCAGATGAATAAAGCAGGGCAATGATTGCTTTGTTACGGATCCGGGTTGCAGAATTGATTAACTTTTCAATTTCTTCAAGAGAAAGCACTTTCGGAAGCTTTACATCCAATCGCATTCTTGGAACAATGTCTTGATCCCACGGAATGTGTAAGACATGTTTGTATAGAAAGCAAATGGAAGAATTATAAAAGTTGCAGGTTGCAGATGAAAGACCGGAATTACGTTTTTCCAGTATAAATAATCTGGCATCCTGAAGGGATAAATCTTCCATTGGTTTATAGCCTGTCCACTTCATAAAGTGACGTATGTTGTTGATATAGGTATCTGCAGTTCGGGAGGACCTGTTACGAATCAGGCATTCCGCTCTGAGCTTGTTAAAATATTTTTCGTACATAATAAACCTCCATGATACTAGTAACGTTAATGAGTCACTGCCATCATGGAGGTCCACGTATTAAAGATACCCTCTTGAGAAAAAGAGATTCTGGTGTTATTCTATTCATGGCAGTGTTAATGATGATCCTGTTCGATTGTTATTTTGTGGTGATTTAACAATACTACTTTTAGGGCTCATTATCTACTGCCTTTTTAAGTTAAAGAGAAAACTGCGCCACAGCCTTCGCGGGCCATCGCGCAGCGATTTAGTTCAATTGGAATTTGTCAGCACTCATACTGGAGATACTTTGACAAAACTCCATCTTCTTCAAATTCTTCTATAACTACAAAACCGTTCTTTTCCAAAACTCTTATGGAAGCATTGTTGTGTGCAAAGGTAAATGCACCGATGGTTTTCACATTGTACCGCTCACAAACATTCTTAATAAACATATTTACAGCCGATGTAGCAATGCCCTTAGACCAATATTCCAATTCAAAAATGCAGAAACTAAGCATACAGTTTGGTTCATCATCCATATCAATGCAATAGCACCAAACATCACCGACATACTTTCCATCGACATACACTGTCTGACCGAAGCTTGTTGCATTCGGCAACAAGGTTTCCTCATAGTCCGCCAATGCTTCTTCAACTGTTTTTGCCTTTTGAGGTAATACCTGCTTGATTTCGGGTCTATTTGCTTTTTTAAAATAGGTTCGAACCGAATCAGCAGTTCTTGTTTCCAATGTAATAATCATAAATATACACGTATAATCCAATTATCTTAGATGGTAATTGGATTTTTCCTTTCTCCCAGTTAACACTGGGTATTTATTTCCATCTCTGATATATTTTGAAAAGGCACTGTGGATCTGTATTTATTTAATTACAGCTTTGACTGGTACGAGGTGACTCAGACCACAGCTTTTCGTCTATTACTGTTAATCAGTTTGTTAACGCATCGACGTTTTTATTTACGTGATTACACAGCCGAATTCTCTGTGGAAGACAGCAGTGCTCAAAATATTTATCAGGAGGTATAAACCTATGTCAATGTACTTTATTGGAATTGATATTTCCAAGTACAAACATGATTGCTGCATCATTTCTGCAGCTGATCAAAAAGTAGTTTCTAAAGTCACAATCAAAAACAATAAAGCCGGTTTTAATGAACTGCTTACAATCATTCATTCTCTCGCAAATCCTGCGGACATAAGAATAGGGTTTGAATCAACTGCCCATTATGCTCTCAATCTTGAACTCTTCCTTGAAAATTCTCTCCTAACCTTCATGGAAGTAAATCCTGTTCTCATCAGTGAATACAAGAAATCAAAAACTCTTAGGCGTACAAAAACCGACTCTGTTGACTGTGAATCAATAGCTCGTTGGTTAATGACTGTTGAATACAAACCCCATTCAAAAGGATTTTACCACGCTTACTCTTTAAAGTCATTAACTCGTTTACGCGATAAACTTATCCGACAGCGTTCTTTCTATCTTGTTAAAATCACAAATGTGTTAGATCATACATTCCCTGAGTTTAAACCATTCTTTAATGAACGCTTATCCAAAACTGCTCTCTATCTGCTTGAGAACTATGGTTCTGCTGAAAAGATGGCTCGTATGAACTCAGCCTCTTATGAAAAGCTACGTTCCGTATCCCGGGGGAAGTTTTCACCACAGCAATTCCTACGACTAAAAGAACTTGCTGCCAATACTGTTGGTGTAAATAACTCTATTTTTGATGTAGAGCTGAACAGTCTTTTATCTTTATACAAATCTCTTGTAAAAGAGATTGATACCATTGAAAAAGAAATCAACAAACTAATTGAAGAAGTACATCCTCACTATATGTCAGTTCCTGGAATCGGACCATTATCAGCAGCTGTAATCTATTCTGAATACGGCGATATATCTAACTTCACTAATCCAGGACAAATGCTTGCATTTGCCGGAATAGAACCGGGAATCAACGAATCTGGTACTGAATCTCACGGAGGCAAGATGGTTAAGCGTGGATCATCCCAGCTCTGCTACACACTTATCAATTGGAATCTGTTATCTATCATCCCAATTGCTGACCTTATCTTGCAAATAGTTAGGAAGCTCTTTTATATCAATGCCTGTATCAATGATGAAAAGTCTTTGAAGATTAGCGTGCTTTCTCAAATCCGGAAGGCAATTAACATGCTTAAGGTCTTGAAGCTTTATGATTTCCAAATTTGTCAATTCTTCAATAAATGAAATGTCGCTCAACTTGTTGATTCTCCAGAGTTCTATTTCCTTTAAGTTCTTTAGATCTGCCAACTCATGCAAGTTGTTGTTTGAGTTCCAAAGAAGTGCCAACTTTTCCAAGTTCATCTTATACAAAAATGAAAAGTCTGTAAGCTTAATTCCTCTCAAGGACAATGACTTGAGTTTAGGAAGTTGACTAATGCTCTCAATATTTTTCTTGGCTTTCTTCCCAAGCCATAGTGTTTGCAAATTTTTGTATTTCAAAAGCCAGGTGCAGTCAAATTTGATTCCTGGTCCCATCGTATCAGCCATGATGGTAAGTTCTTCAAGTTCGTCTGAAAGATTTTGAATAAATTCATAATCCCTTAAGTCAAAACACTCTATATGCAATGACTTTAGGTTTAATTCTGCCAATACAGACAAATTGATTCTTTTAGGATTGTTTTTGAATTCAATGCCATCAATCTGTACTTTCTTCACATGAGGCATATCCATAAGGAAAGAGATATCAACTTCATCATTGTTCAGAAAATGAAAAAGACGGAAAGTAATATCTGGACGCTCCGAAAGTATCTGGTCTATTTTTCGATAAGCTTCATTAGGTAGATAACCAGATATCTGAATCCATTTTAGTTTCTTATTGTTAACTATCTCATTTAGAGTTTGTTCATCAATATCTTCATAACCAAGATGACTTAAAACCCCTTTCGACCAAGGTTTGTTCGCTATATGAATATGTCTGTCAAAGCATATATGAGCCCCCATAATCGTCTCCTTTCCTCGTATCTACAGAACGTAAAATTCAAATTCGTCTCTCGGTTAAACACACCAGCTTACTGGAATTTTGTATTATGTGTAAATTTGAATTGTCTGGTCATCTTATTCAACTGACAACCAGACAATTCTATTAAAAGTCTGTTAAAAACATTTTTGCAATACTGCTTAGACCAAAGCTATCAGCAACATTTTCTAAACCTAATTTGATTTCATCTCTGCTGAAGTTATTTACTTCTAAAAAATCGTCTGTTTTGTCATTCAAATAGGAATAAAATAATAGTGCAATTTCTAAACTATTCACATCTGTATTACTGGTCAAATCATATAATCTATTTTCAGCTTCATTGATTTCTCCAGCGACAACCATGTCTAACAGATTTTCCAATGTTTCCTGTTCTTCTTTATTTTCCAACAATTCTACTGTTGGGGACTCCGTATCAATGTTGAATAATAGTTTTAAAATAGCTCGCACCATTTCTTTAATGAGTCTCATTACATAATCTTGCTCAAACACAATTATTCTCCTTTCTGCTTTCTATTTGCAGAAAGGATTTAATCGTCCATGCGAACCTTTAATGTAACTATGGTATCTCCTCGTGGTAGTTGGATTAAATTAGCACAAAAGCTGATGCATACAACCGTTATCAGAATTTCAAACCAAATATTGAGAATGTTTATGCTTTTTACAGTTTGGACTTTTTTATGGTCTACGTCTTCGATACTGACAATTTCTTGTTCTTTATCTTCGACCACTACATATGTGGTTACTTCACCAAATAAGCCATGAACATTTATTATTCCACAAGGAAGTATTGCAACAGATACGGATATTGTAAAAAGCACAAAGAATAATCGGATTATCCAATACTTTTTCTTGTCCATAATACCTCCATAAAATTCCGACTCTAATGTCTCTATGATACCATAATGATACCATCATGAAAAATAAAAATAGTTCGTAAAATACATATTATACGAACTGCTTGTATTTTTGGTCAGTTTTGCGAACTTGAAGCTAACAACATCTTTTCAAGACTATAATACCGCCATCATCAGCAATCATAAAATAATCGCCATTATAACTAAATCCGCAAATATAAAGACCATAACTTTCAAATATTTTTGTTTTCTTATTTTGATTGGAAATAAAAGTTACAGTTCTAATATATTGCGTTGTTTCTTGTATAATAATCTGTTCTCCTTGATTTGTTACCTCTGGAAATTTTCCTCCGTACTGTCCTGCTATTAAGATTGCTTCACTCGGTAACTTATCACAAAATGCAATAAGTTCTTCTTCATCATAATCAGCTATACAATTTTCAAGCTTTCCATTATCACAATCTAAAATAGTAGTTTTTTGTGAAGAAATAATAATCAGTTTATTAGGATTTTCTTTAGAGAAGCCTGCCCATTCAAACCCTCCAACAGAAAAACTTGTTACAAATTTCCAATCATCAATATTTTTACAAGCGTTGATACTTTCATCAAAAGTCATTAACATAAAATATCAGGTCCTTTCTGCCTAATTGAAGTTATCGACACCACCATGTTGAAACATCGCAGGTTGTTTCGTAGTCAATCATGTGGTTTTGAATGTTCCATATCCAAAAAACAAATATGTCAATATATTCCCTGTCTCTGTCAAACAAACGAAGTATATAATCGCCATTATCCACTTCAATATTATAAAAAGAGAAGTGGTCCTCTGAATAATCCCCCAGATCTTTTACATCTTCATTCGGGTTCGGAAAACTTACTGCTAATGTATAATCTTTTCCGGTTAGGCCGTATGTAAATAATCTTTCATCACTACCTCTAAATTCAAGTTCTACCGATGTATTTATATAGTAATTTCTTTTTATTTCAAGATTTTTTGTATATATTCTAAGCGTTTTACCTTCACACATTGAAGAAGGAACTATTTTTTCTTTCCGACTATCGTTATCTATGTATATGCGCGGAGTTTTTTTCAGGCGATTCCATAATATCGAAAATAACTGCATTACCTTCTTCGTCTGAAACTGAAAAATCACAATAAGGTGTGGGTAATAATGTAACATTCTTTTCAAGAGTATTTAAATCCAATATAATTTCCCCTTCAATATCAATTTTCTACTTTGCTCATCCGGTCTGCAAACTTGAAGTTATCGCTTTCTGCCAATATAGCGACAAACTTTCTTCTTATATTGCAGATACTCATTTCCAAATGTGGCAAATAAAAAATCTTCTTCGACATTGACAATCTGCAAATGGTACATGATGACCGCAAATACCGTTAGGAAGCACAAAATCCAGTTAAAAAACATCAATAGTGTGCCAATATATAAAAGGTCAAATCCCAGGAAGGCGGGATTGCGGCTGATTTGATAAATGCCGTTTGTCACAAGCTCCGTTTTATCGGTTTTGGACACTCCTGCTCGCCAACTGTCACGCATCGTCCATACCGCAACGATAAATATAGCCGTTCCCGCAACACTCAGTATCGCTCCAAAAATCCGAACGGAAACAGGGTTATGCTCCGTTTCAAAAAAAATACTGGAAAGCCCCGCTATAAAAACAAGAATAGCCGCAATCTTCATGGTAATTTCCACGAATTTCACAAAACCAACTTTCTGTATTCCCTGCTTTTTTTGATGAAACATTTTCACAAAATAGCAACCATAAAAAGCGATTATGCTTGCTATGGAAATCAACTTAAATTCCATTGCCCTTATCCTCTCAAACTTAAATTCGTCTCTCCGTTAAACACACCGGCTTACTGAAACTTGTCGCTTTGTTTCTGTTTAGATTGCATTTGACATAAGAACGAAATTATTCAATCGTTTTAGATATTCTGCATTCGCCAATCAGACAATCCAACATATCTTCTACGCCAATTCCACACAGTTCGCAGCATCCATTTGTAAAACAGTAAAATTCATTCGTGATGGTCATCACTAAAAACAGCTCATTTCTGCAACACATTCCCAACGGATAAGTTGTTGTATTAATGTCATACTCATCTAACAAATTTTCAAAATATTCCGCATCTAAATTTATTCCAATAGCTTCCAACGGATTGAAATCGACATCTCTAAACCATTTCAAATTCTCAATATGGAGCAATCCAAATTCTTCAAGAAAAGCTTCTACATTTGCTGGCATCTCCAATCCAATTTCTCTATATCTCTTTTTGAAAGCAGAAATATCAATTTTACGTCCACATTTCCATCCAGCTGCCTTTAGCCGTTGTAAGGTAGTAGTTTCCATACAATTCTCCTTCCCAATACAATAAGCAACTTCCGATATATCAACTTCATTAATATCATCATTCTACCATAATTACACTTACGATTCTATTAAAATCGATTTACAGAAGTTATAATTAATTTATTTTGAGAATGTAGATTGATTTTTGCCATTCCCTCATAGGCGTCCATCTTATAACCAAGAGTTCCATAACGTAAATTGGCAGATTCTGTGGTGCGGTTCATAGCGTAAATTGGGCATGTATAAGCGTCCTCTCACAAGTCATTCATAACGTAAATGAAAGAAAAACGGTACAGACAAATATGATTTCCTTCGTGAGCCATGGAGCTGGGATTCTAACAATCATGGAAGCTTCAGCTGAACATGATTGTTGTTCAGAAGCCCAGCGGAATGCCCGGCGAACAGGAACATCATATTTCGTCTGTACCGTTTTTCTTTTTCATTACATATAAAATCATGACTTGTGAGAGGACGCTTATAGCTGCCCTTCAGATTCTAAGAAAGCACCACAAAATCTGCGACACTACGCTAATGAAACGATGGATACTTATCTTATATCTGTCAAATTAGAACAGGTAAATACATATATAAGCAACACTAATAATCGAATATAAATTGCACAAAAATGCTTATAAAAAGCGGCGGATTTTCTATATGTGTAAAAGGGCAAAGAACAGGTAAACACATTGACTTTGCAAAAGCGTGTGTATTAGAATAGTGGTATAATATTGCTTCGCAAAAACAAGGAGGCGAAATCCTCTCCTCGTATAGGACTCGGATTTTTGCTCCGCAAAAACAAGGAGGATAAATCAATGCAGGAATTTAAACCAGTAAAAGAAGGAAAAGTACGTGAGGTCTATGATAACGGAGACAGTCTGATCATCGTAGCGACCGACAGAATTTCAGCATTTGACCATATTTTAAAAAATAAGATCACAAAAAAAGGTGCAATCTTAACACAGATGTCCAAGTTCTGGTTCGACTATACAAAAGATATCGTTCCAAACCATATGATTTCTGTAGATGTGAAAGATATGCCTGAATTTTTCCAGAATGAAAAATATGATGGAAACAGCATGATGTGCAAGAAACTGAACATGCTTCCAATCGAGTGTATCGTTCGTGGCTATATCACAGGAAGCGGCTGGGCAAGCTACAAAGAAAATGGTACAGTCTGTGGAATCAAACTTCCGGAAGGTCTGGTGGAATCCGATAAATTACCGGAACCGATTTATACTCCTAGTACAAAGGCAGATCTTGGGGATCATGATGAGAATATTTCCTTTGAGCAGAGTGTGGAAGTGTTAGAGAAACTTCATCCGGGAAAAGGTGAGGAATATGCAACCAAAATTAAAGACGCAACCATCGCCCTTTACAAAAAATGTGCAGAATATGCTTTAAGCAAAGGAATCATTATTGCAGATACAAAATTTGAGTTCGGTTTGGACGAGAATGGAAATGTTGTTCTCGGTGATGAAATGTTGACTCCGGACAGCTCCAGATTCTGGCCTTTAGAGGGATATGAAGCAGGAAAAGGACAGCCATCCTTTGACAAGCAGTATGTGAGAGACTGGTTAAAAGCAAACCCTGACAATGATTTCCTTTTACCGGAAGAGGTAGTAACAAAGACCGTTGATAAATACAAAGAAGCATTTGCATTATTAACCGGTAAAGAATTTAAATAAAATGCCAAAGGGCATAGATGGAGTTACACTGACCTGGATTTTCAGGAAACCAGCGGAAAGGCAGAAACGATTATATGTATAACAACGAGTTTGAAAAAGATACACCATGGGATGATCTGCATGAGGAATGTGGTGTCTTTGGAATGTATGATTTTGATGGAGGAGATGTAGCGTCTACCATTTATTATGGACTGTTTGCATTGCAGCACAGAGGACAGGAAAGCTGCGGTATCGCAGTCAGCGAGACAGATGGTCCTAAGGGAAAAGTGACTTCCCATAAAGGAATGGGACTTGTAAATGAAGTGTTTGCCCAGGATAATTTAGAACCGATGAAGGGAGATATCGGAGTTGGACATGTGCGTTATTCCACAGCGGGTGCATCTACCCGTGAAAATGCACAGCCATTGGTTTTGAATTATGTAAAAGGTACGCTGGCGCTGGCACATAACGGTAATCTCATCAATGCAATGGAGCTTCGTAAAGATTTGGAATATACCGGAGCAATTTTCCAGACGACCATTGACTCGGAGGTAATCGCATATCATATCGCAAGAGAACGTCTGAAATCCAAGACAGTCGAGGAGGCAGTCGGAAGAGCCTGCCGTAAATTAAAGGGAGCGTATTCGCTGGTTGTCATGAGCCCGCGGAAACTCATCGGTGCAAGAGATCCTTTTGGTTTTAAACCGCTCTGCATTGGAAAACGTGATAATGCTTACATTCTTGCGTCTGAGAGCTGCGCATTGGAGACGATCGGAGCAGATTTTGTACGTGATGTCCTTCCGGGGGAGGTTGTGACCATTACACCGGAAAACGGAATCCAGTCCGATTTGTCGATGGCATTACCAAAAGAGCAGGAAGCAAGATGTATTTTTGAATATATTTACTTTGCAAGGCCGGACAGCCGCATTGACAATGTGAGCGTCTATGCATCAAGAATCAAGGCGGGACGGTTTCTTGCGATGGATTCGGCTGTGGACGCCGACCTTGTTGTCGGTGTGCCGGAATCAGGAAATGCAGCGGCATTGGGCTATTCATTACAGTCTGGAATTCCATATGGAACAGCTTTTGTAAAAAATGGTTATGTAGGACGAACCTTCATCAAACCAAAACAGAGTAGTCGTGAATCGAGTGTTCGTGTGAAACTGAATGTTTTAAAAGAAGCCGTAAATGGAAAACGCATCATCATGATCGATGATTCCATCGTGCGTGGTACAACATCGGACCGAATCGTAAAAATGCTCCGTGATGCAGGAGCAACAGAAGTGCATGTAAGAATCAGTTCCCCACCATTTTTGTGGCCATGTTATTTTGGAACCGATATCCCGGAGAGAGAGCAGCTGATCGCTTATAACCGGAGCATCGAAGAAATCCGTGATATTATCGGAGCGGATACGCTTGGATATTTGAAGGTGGAGCGTTTACATGAGATGGTGGAAGGCTTAAATATCTGCGAGGGATGTTTTACAGGAAAATATCCATTGGAGCCACCGAAAGAGGACATTCGTGGTGACTTCGAACGCTAAGTGTGGTATGATGAAACAGATTACAATTTACAGCAAAAGGAGATAAAAATGAGTACAGATAGATATACAAGTCCTCTGTCAGAACGTTATGCCAGTAAGGAGATGCAGTACATTTTTTCGCAGGATATGAAGTTTAAGACCTGGAGAAGATTATGGATCGCATTGGCTGAGACAGAGATGGAACTTGGTTTAAGTGAGAATGGCAAGCCGGTTATCACACAGGAACAGATTGATGAGTTGAAGGCGCATGTCGACGACATTAATTATGATGTTGCAAGAGAGCGTGAAAAATTAGTCCGCCATGATGTGATGAGCCATGTATATGCTTATGGACAGCAGTGCCCAAAGGCAGCAGGAATCATCCATCTCGGTGCAACTTCCTGTTATGTCGGCGACAATACAGATATTATCGTTATGAATGAGGCGTTAAAACTGGTTCATAAAAAACTGGTCAACGTGATCAACGAGCTTGCAAAGTTTGCAGATAAATATAAAAATCTCCCAACGCTTGCATTTACACATTTCCAGCCGGCACAGCCGACGACGGTTGGAAAGAGGGCAACACTCTGGACACAGGAATTTATCATGGATCTGGAAGACCTTGAGTATGTCATGGGAAGTTTAAAGTTACTTGGTTCCAAGGGAACAACCGGAACACAGGCAAGTTTTCTGGAGTTGTTTAATGGTGACCAGGAAACAATAGACAAGATCGATCCTACGATCGCTGCAAAAATGGGATTTAAGGAGTGTTATGCAGTTTCCGGTCAGACTTATTCCAGAAAGGTAGATACAAGAGTTGCCAATATTCTGGCTGGAATTGCAGCAAGTGCGCACAAAATGTCAAACGACATCCGTCTGTTACAGCATTTAAAGGAAGTGGAAGAACCATTTGAGAAGAATCAGATCGGATCTTCAGCCATGGCATATAAGAGAAATCCAATGCGTTCCGAGCGTATCGCTTCCCTTTCACGCTATGTGATGGTAGATGCATTGAATCCGGCTATCACATCTGCAACCCAGTGGTTTGAGAGAACACTTGATGATTCTGCTAATAAGAGATTGAGCATTCCGGAAGGATTTTTGGCGATCGACGGTATTTTAGACTTATGCCTGAACGTTGTGGATGGGCTTGTGGTATATGATAAAGTGATCACAAAACATATGATGGCAGAACTTCCATTTATGGCAACGGAAAATATTATGATGGATGCTGTAAAAAATGGCGGCAACCGTCAGGAATTACATGAAAAAATCCGTCAGCTTTCGATGGAAGCAGGAAAGAATGTAAAGGTAGAAGGAAAAGATAACAATCTGTTGGAGTTGATCGCAGCAGATCCATCTTTCAATCTTACCTTAGAGGAATTACAGGCTACTATGGAGCCATCGAAATACGTAGGACGTGCACCAATCCAGGTGGACAAATTCCTTGCAAATGTTGTGAATCCAATTTTGGAGGCAAACAAAGAAGATCTTGGCATGACAGCCGAGATTAATGTATAAAACCGGAGTTTCACTTATGAACTGCCGCTTACAGGTGGTGGCACGGATTTTTAGATTGAATTTTATAATTTAGGTTATGAACAAAATATTGCAGTCTGACATGTTTATGAAAACATGAATGTGAAATGGACGAATATT
>OGCP01000507.1_pt1 | contig 16730 bp, 17 predicted proteins | sample 1570191 | NCBI WGS metagenome assembly OGCP01 (sample SAMEA2582180, study PRJEB24529) | metagenome | biome: Human gut stool | place: China | collected 2011
GGTTCTGCCCTCTATGATACACCCCAAACAGCCGTTCTCGGACGGGCTGGGGGGGCGATATTTATATTCCCAACCCTTTCGAGGGCAGATTCTTATATTTTGTCCTATAGTTTGGTTTATCCCAATCAAATTCATAAGCCTGGTAGTAGATCACCCAAGTGCCCTTTGGTTGTTGATTTGGTAGACCATACCTTGACATTACCGAGTCAAGTGATTGGAAATACGCTCACACTTGAAAGTGAGGAAGGGGATGTCTATACCTATTATATAATAGATACGACTTTCCAAATTCCTAAAGAATTGAGTGGTGAATATTCTCTGAAAATATCTGATGGTAATAGTATGTACCAAGGAGTGATAGAATTAAAATAGAAGTATAATAAGGCGCCAAAAATTATACCGCAAACAATTATTAATTTAAAAAGAACGATTATGAAGAAATTGTTTTTAATGTCAGCCTTTGCGCTGATGGGAGTTGCTGCTAATGCTAGCACTGGTACTGTTGTTTCCACATCTTGTGGCAAGCAAGTAATGACAGTAGGTCCTGAGTATTTCGCTAGAACAGATGATTTTATAGATTATTTGCAAGATTTGAATGATGCTTATTGTGGAAGTCGTTTTGGCTTTTCTGCAGAAGTTCGTTAATTAGTTTATCGTACAAGAGGTTTTATATAATGTAAAACCTCTTGTACAAATTGTATTTATCATGAATAAGAAAATTATTTGTTTGTTGCTTTTTGTGTTTCCTTTGTTGGTAAGAGCGCAGGAAATTTCAATAGGAGGTTCATGGGCTAATGAACCAGCAAAATTGGGTAAAAACAAAACATTAGACACAAGTGTTATGGAATGCATCTATAACTATCGTATTATAGACCATAGCATTGGAGATATGAGAGAGTATTATGCTATATTGGAAATAGGAGATACTGTTTCTAAATTTGAGAGTTATGGTTCTTATAGGCTAGATTCTGTTCTTGTTGGAAAACAACAGATGACTAACGGAGAGTTTTTAAAAACCTATAATATGTATAGACCAGACTTTAAAGAATTCTTGTTAGAAAATGCAAATACAAAACGACTGTCTTATTATGGTAAGGTATCTATAGATAGTTATACCTATCAAGAGGATATACCTCAAATTGATTGGGTATTGTCTGATAGTACAAAGATGATTTGTGGATATTTATGCCATCAAGCAACAGCAGTTTTCCGTGGACGTAATTGGATAGCTTGGTTTTGTGATATACCGAAGAGTGTTGGCCCTTGGAAATTAAATGGCTTACCAGGACTAATTCTTGAAGCACAATCAGAAGATAAAGAGCATACTTTTACTGCCATTTCTGTCCGAAAGTCTAGTTCGCCAATAATTGTCAGAGACACAGAATATTTCAAGACTACTCGTGAGCATTTTAACAAAGCTGTGGCTGATTACAAGTCTGATCCAACTAAGTCTTGGAAAAATTCTCCATTGGCTCCTAAAGATATGAATGGCAAAACGATGCCTATTCCGAAGAGAAAACTTTTTTATAATCCTTTGGAAAAGGAATAGCAGCAAGGCAGTTTAATAAAAACAAAAGTTTTAGCATGAGTTTCATCAAGCATATTGGGATGGTTGTCCTTGCGTTGCTAATAGCCTTGCCTCTCTCTGCCCAAACCACCCTTTCGGGAATGGTAAGGGACGAGTCGGGAAAGGCTCTTGGCAATGTAATGGTCAGAGCCTACAATCAACATAAGAAGTTGAAGCGTTATATGCAGACGAATAGACAAGGGGAATTCCGTCTTGCCACCACCGCCCATGATTCTATCTCCAGTATCACCTTGTCGCGGTTGAGCTATGAGACGAAGACCATCTTGAGAAAGGACTTTGGAAAGCTCAAGAACATCACCTTGCACGATGAGGCTATCAATATCAAGGAGGTGGTGGTGAGAAGTGTGCCTATCCGCCAAAGCGGCGACACCTTGACTTATGATGTCAATGCCTTCAAGAAAGAAAAGGATAGAAGCATCGAGGATGTACTGAAGCGAATGCCAGGCATCAGCGTGGACAACACGGGAGGCATCTATTACCAAGGTGAGCGCATCAGTAAGTTTTATATCGAAAATATGGACATGCTGTCGGGCAACTATATCTTGGCTACCAAGAATATCCGCCCTGACGACGTGGCTGCGGTAAATGTCTATGAAAACCATCAACCCATAAGAGCCTTGAAGAATGTTGACTTCTCCGACAAGGCAGCTCTCAACCTGAAAATCAAGAACAACCGCAAGCTGAAGCCTATCGGCTATCTTCAGCAAGGACTGGGCTATGATGACCAGACGTTGTGGAAGAGTGATGTCTTCGCCATGCAAATCAACAAAAAAACGCAACAGCTCTTGTCGCTCAAGGCTAATGACACGGGCTTGACTTATAATACGTCGCAGTCTTTCGGACTCGACCAAGTTTCTGATTTCTCATCTTTTACTTGGGATGGAATCAGCCTTTCGGCACAAGACATACCAAGCATATCTTTGAGCCGATACGTAGACAACAAGTCGGGAGAAGGAGCATTCAACTCTCTCTTCAAGCTGAAGGACAAACGAACGCTTACTCTCAATTTGCGCTATGCTGGTGATGACCTGCACTACCAAAACCAGAAAAACTCCAGTATCTTCGTAGATGACAACCAGTATCAAGACTTCTCTGAGAAGGTGCAGGCGGCAGTATATTCTAATTCTTTGATGGGAAAGATAAAACTGGAGAACAATACGGAGAAGGTATATTTTCTTGATGACTTTACCTTCAACTCCAAGTTCTATCACAAGCATTTTGGGTTGGAGGACAACTTTGATGGCGCACAAAAGCAAAAATCAGCCAATTATCAGCTAACCAACCAGTTTAGCTCCATTTACCATATTGGCAAGAAAGTGTTTCAGTTGCAAAGCAATATCAAGTTCTCCAACACTCCTGTCAATCGTCTCCAAGCGATTCCTACCGACAAGAGTTGGGAGATGTGGCAAAGCCTCAACGAGACTGCCTTCCAGACCGACGAGCATACCTCTTTCGGATGGCAACTCGGCAGACTCGTACAAATGGGCGTCAAGGTAAACTTCGAGTCTTATTACAATAAGATTCGTTTATCCCGACTTCGTTCCGAGGAGAAGCTAGCCAACACTTTTCAGGGCTATATGCTCAATACAAGCGTGGAGCCTTACTTCCAGATGGCTTGGAACCGGCTGACCTGGGAGGTGAGAGTTCCGTTGTCTCTGCTCAACATACATTTTGAGAATGTGGGAGAGGACAAGAATTTTCGTCATGATGACACCTATGCCAATGTCAACACCACCCTCGCATGGAAAGTGACTAAGGGACTGAAGTTTAGGTTGAGAGGAGGTTCCCGATGCAATTTCGGTGACATATCCAACTTTGTTACTTCACCGATATTCTACACTTACAAGGATGCGACGACCAAGGGCACTGGTAGCTTGACCAATCGAAACTCTCTCTTTGCAAGCGGCCATCTCGACTTCCACAATACAATGGATGGCGTCTTTGCTTCGCTTATGGGCTTGATAACTCGCTCGCAAACCAACTCGATGAGCCAAACGAGCGTATCGGATGGGGATGTCTACACCAAGGTGTCCAAGAAGAAAAATACCATGCTCGACAAGTCGCTCACTCTCAATGCCAGCAAGAATTTCCGTAGCACGGATACGTCTATCTCGCTGATGGCAAGTTTGGGAAATTACCATACTAATATTCTGTCGAAAGACAATGTGCTTAAACTCGTAAATGATCGTTATCTGGTAAATACCCGATTGGAACAGGCGTTTTGGAGCGACAAGCTGAACTTGTCTTTGGAGTACTCTTATTACCAAATGCAAAATAGAGTGAAGGACTTGGGGACTACGATGCGAGAGCACCAAGGTAGCTTTGGGCTTTCTTTCTTCTTGGTAGAGGACTTGGAGTTGTTCGGCGATGTCAGCATGAACTGGCTCAAGGACGCAGACCATCAGGAGCATGAGAGCGATGCCAATGCTGGCATCCGATATAAAAAGAAGAGCATAGAGTTGGAGTTGCTAGCCCAAAACTTGACAAATCAAAGGGTTTATGTGGTCAATAAGCAGATAAAGGAGAGCAATTATCGATACATTTATCAGTTGCGTCCTATCGGATGCACTTTCAGCGTAAAATATAATTTCTAATAATCCAATAAGGATGGTGACTTACTCGTCATCATCCTTATTGTTATCGGCTACGATTTGCGGACCTCTTACCTTGACCTTAATGACCTGATTAACCATTAGTATAGGTTAATAATCACAAAAAGTTACCCTAAGGTAAGTTACCTTTGGGTAACTTTTTGTATATTTGCAGGTGGTAAGAATTAAATAAAGCAGGTAAAACGAATTTAATTAGAAGAATATGACAAAAATAACTAAATATACAATACTGATTTTTTTAGTAGCTTTACAAGTTGTCTATTTAATAGAAATAATTGAAAGGGTTATTTTAAATAAATGGAGTGATATATTCTTTCCATGTATTTTTTCTTTATTTATTTGGAATGCTATCTATATATTTTACAGAAAGGCAAAATAATAAAAGGCCGCAAATTACCAATACGAATAAAAGTTAAAAGTGTGTTCCTTTAGTTTACTCAATGGTAAGAGTTGCGTATTTTCTAATAAGAATAAGTATGTAGGAAACATATATAAGAGATATACAATGGAAAAGAAAATGATGAAACAAATGATGATGGCGTTGCTTTTGGCGATGATGCCTTTTGCAGCAAGCGCACAGGAAACTCCTGTCGTACAGGAACAAGCAGATAGTTTGCTGTCTCCTAGTATAATGGTGAATCGACATTTCTATGTCAAGGATTTGCCTTTGGATGTATCGAAGGTGAAGTATATGTCAGCCATCAAGTATGGAGAAAATGGCAACTTGATGGTTTTTACGATGTATCCCAACTTTACTATGCCTAAGGAATGGGAAAAATATGAGATACCTCGCAGTAGAGTGAAATCTCTATCAGAGATAGAAGACCGAATAGAGACTTATCAGCAGATGTTGTCTTTGACGAGGCATAACGAGAATGCTGACGCATTGAGTGGCAAACCGTTGCCAGGTTCCTTTGCTTTGCACGATTTGAACGGAAAACTTTGGACAGAACAGTCGCTCAAGGGACATAAGGTAGTTATCAACGCATGGTATTCAGGCTGTGGACCTTGTTTGCGAGAAATGCCTATCCTTTCGGAGTGGAAGAATAAGTATCCTAATGTGATATTTCTCTCTGTAAACTTTGAGAAAGCTGATAAGGTAAGGAAGATAACGGAGGCACGTGGCTTCAATTGGACTCATCTTTATGGTGATAATTATTTCGTGAAATTTGTTGGCTCAGGCGGTTTTCCTCTCTTCATCGTCCTAGGTGAGGATGGCTTGATACGTTATATGGTGAATGGTACCAATGAGAAGATACGTCAGGATATTTTAAACGTTATTAATAAGTAGTAAAAGCCAAAGGGGGCATGAACACAAAATGCCCCCTTTGGCTTTTACTACTTATTCTATACTGCTAAGATTATTCTTCATCATCCTTGTTGTCTGCCACAACCTGCGGACCTCTTACCTTGTCCTTCAGACTCAGACCTTTTTTGATTTCGATGTTCACACCATCGCTCAATCCGGTGGTTACCTGTTTGCGGTCGTATGTCTTCTTCTCGCCGCTGCCCTTTACGATATAGACAAAGGTGCTGTCGCCGCTGAACTCGATGGCACTCTCCGGAACGGTGATCACGTGGCTCGCCTTTGCCAATACTATCTCGGCATTGGCACTGTAGCCGGAACGGATCTTGCCGCCCTTTACTGAGCGGACGGCTGCCTTTACCTCAAACTGGTTGGCACCATTGTTTTCTACAGCCTTTGGTGAAATGTACTCCAGGTCGGCATCAAACTTCAGGTCCTGCATCGCTCCGATGGTAATCTTCATCGGCATTCCCACTACCAGATTGCCTACCTCGGTCTCGTCGATATTGCCACGGAAGATGAGGTCGTTCATGTTTGCTACGCTGGCGATGGTGGTTCCGTCATTAAAGGTGTTGGCGAGAATCACGGAGTTACCTACCTTGACAGGAATATCGAGGATAATTCCCGAAATGGTAGAACGGATGAGGGTGGAAGAGGCACTGGCGTTGCTCTTGGAAACACCATCACGAACCACTTCGAGCGCATCAAGGGCGGCAACTTCCTCCTCCTTTGCCTGTTGCAACGACTGTTTTACCTTATCAAACTCATCGGCGCTGACCAGCTGCTTCTTGTAGAGCTGTTCCTCGCGACCATAGTTTACCTGTGCCTGTTTCAGGTTAATTTCGGCAAGGCGCACACGAGCCTGCGCCGAACTGAGCTGTCCCATATCCGGAATCACCTTTACCTTGGCGATTACCTCGCCTGCCTGCACGAAATCGCCTGCCTGCTTGCAGATTTCGGTGATGATACCGCTAATCTGAGGCTTTACGTTCACTTCGTTGCGAGGCTCTATCTTACCCGTAATCACCGTGGTTTTCAACACATCGCCCATCTTTGGGGTAAACTCGGTATATTCCACAGGCTTAGGCTGTGATTTCTCATAAAGGAATACGAAGGTTCCGATGAAAATCAAGGCGACTATCGCCGCAACTATCAACTTTGAATACTTTTTCATATCTTTTATATCTTATTTTTCTTTTATTCGTCTCTCATTGCATCTACCGGCTTGATGCTCATGGCTCGCCAGGCTGGGGCAAGTCCGGCAAGACCGCCAAGGATGCAGATGAGGATGGCTGAGGAGATGGCTGTCCAGAAATCTACCTGGAAGTGGGCGGTGAGAATGCCATCCGTGGTGTTCGCCATCTCCAGCATCTGCAGGATGGCTACTCCGAAGATGATGCCGCTCATGCCTGCCACCAGGGTGAGGATAATACTCTCTGAGATGATTTGCGAGAGAATCATCTTTGGCGTGGCGCCGATGGCTCGGCGAATGCCTATCTCGGTGGTTCGCTCCTTCACCGTTACCATCATGATGTTGGAAACTCCGATGGCGCCGGCGAGAAGGGTGCCGATACCTACCAGCCAGATGAGGAAGTTGACACCCTTAAACAGATTGTCGAGCATCTGGAAGAGCACCTCCGTATTGAACACCATGATTCCTTTTTCATCTGAAGGGTCGATGTTGTGAGCCCTGGCTATGGTTTCACGCATTCGCTGGGCGATGCTGCTCATTACCACGCCCGGCTTACCGGTGGTGGCGATGATGTCGATGGCTGTTCCGCGGTTGTAGGCGGTGCGGAGCACGGATTGCGGAATGGTGATGGTTTCGTCGGCTCTACCGCCGAAGTTGATGCCATTTCCCGAGCGGTAATCTACACCCACTACCGTGTAATAGGTGGAATCCACTCGCACGCTCTTGCCGCACGGGTCACCGCCGCCGGGGAAGAGGGTCTTGTAAATCTGTTTACCGATGACGCAAACCTTGCGCTGGCGGCGCACATCCATCTCGTTGATGTATCTGCCGTAAAACATTTTAGGTGCGGAAACCTGGGCGTAATCGGGATTCACGCCCTGCGTGCTGCCGCTGAATTTCTTGTCGCCAAACACCACCGACTTGTTGCCTCCGAAGAGCAGCGGGGTGATGACATCGAGTTCGGGCACCCTGTGGCGCAATCGCTCCAGGTCTTTCTCTTCCATCTGCCAGGAACGCCCCTTGTTGAATCCCTTGTAGGGCTTGGTGGTGTTCTGCGCCCAGATGATGGCGGTGTTGGTGGCGAAGCCTGCGAAGTTGTTCTGCAGTATCTCTTTCAGTCCCTGGCCGCCACCCATCAAGGCGATGAGCATAAAAACGCCCCAGAACACGCCGAAGCCCGTGAGCAGACTGCGGCTCTTGTTCCTCGTGATGGTGTCGAGTATTTCTTTATATGTATCTAAATCTAATCGCATAGCCTAGTCTATATTTATGGTCTCTATATATAATAAGGTGTAAGCCCCATTAATCACTACTCATTAATCATTATTCCGCTCTCAGTGCCTCTATCGGTCGGATTCTTGCAGCCTTGATGGCTGGGATGAGTCCGGCGATGGTGCCTGCGATAACGATGGCAATGGTGGCTCCGATGCAGGTGCCGATGCCCACCGTAGGGTTTACAAACATGGCGGCTTTAAACAGTCCGGTATCTATGGTGGTGTGGCCGATGGTTGCGTCCATGATTTCGTTTGCCGCCACGCCACAGACCATTCCGATATAGCCGAAGAACGAGGTGATGATGATGCTCTCGGTGATGATGAGCTTCAGTATAGACCAAGGTTTGGCACCGATGGCTTTTCTTACACCAAACTCTCGGGTTCGTTCCTTCACGGTGATGAGCATGATGTTGCTTACGCCCACGATGCCGCTCAGCAGGGTGAACAGACCTACTATCCAGAGTGCCGTCTGCATGATGGCGATTCCCTGGTTCATCTGGATATTGTCCATGTATCGGTTCCAGAGCCAGATGGTGCGGTCGTCATCAGGGGCAGCCTGGTGGTTGTTGTTGATGCTGGCACGATAGTTCTTCTCAAACTGCTCGTTATCCTCCTTGGTCTTCAGGTTCTTGATGGTGAACTCCAGACTTCCTGCATCATCGCCCTTGGCGTAGATGGTCTTTATGGTGGAGTAGGCGATGAAGGCATCGGTATTGTTGCGCGATTCATCATCCTTGTAAATTCCTACCACCTGGAAGTTGAGGTTGCTGATCTTTACGTTCTTGCCCACCAGCGAACGGTAGTCTTTGCTGAGTTCCTTTGCCTGGCTTCGGCTCAGCACCACATTCTTGCGCTGGTCCTTCATATCGATTTCGTTGATGAATCGTCCGGCTATCAGCTCCGTCTTGTCGATTTTGGGATGTGTAGGAGCCACACCCACCAATGACTGGCTTGCCACATAATTATCACCGTAGTTGATGTTCACGTTGTATTGTTCCAATCTTCCACCCACATCATCCACGTACTGGCCGTAGGTCTGGTTGCTGATGAGGATGTCCCTGTCGTTGAGCGTGATGCTTCTGCCTTCCTTCAGTCCTTTGTAAGCCTTGGAGGTTTCGCCCGGGAATACTCGCATGGAGTTGGCAAGGAATCGGGTGCTTTGCTGCAACTGGGCATTAATCAGTCCGTTGCCGGCGCCCAGCAGGAATATCAGCATGAAGATTCCCCAGGCAACGGCAAATCCCGTGAGCGAAGTGCGGAGCTTGTTGCGCTTCGACGTGCTCCATATTTCTTTGATTAATTCTCTCATTATTTTTAGTTAATAATTAATAGTTGATAGTTTATAGAGGGCTGGCGCCATCAGCAGTTCTGCCCTATTAACTATAAACTTTAAACTATAAACTTCTTACTTCACGTAGTCTTTCGATACGAGATGATGGTCTCTGTTGTCTTCGATGCTTCCGATGAGTCCGTCCTTAATATGGATAACCTTATCGGTCTCGTTGGCAACACCGCTTTCGTGGGTTACCACCACGATGGTCATTCCCTCTTTCTGGTGCAGTTCCTTCAGCAGGTCCATCACTTCCACGCTCGTTTTGGAGTCGAGGGCTCCGGTAGGCTCATCGGCAAGGATGATTTCGGGTTTGGTGATGAGGGCACGGGCGATGGCTACACGCTGCTTCTGTCCTCCCGACATCTCGTTAGGATAATGGTTGGCCCATTGCTTCAAGCCCAGTTTGTCGAGATATTCCATCGCCAGTTCGTGGCGCTTCTTGCGGCTCACGCCCTGGTAGAAGAGTGGAAGCTCCACGTTTTCCACCGCCGTCTTGAACGAGATGAGGTTGAACGACTGGAAGATGAAGCCAATCATCTTGTTGCGGTATTCGGCAGCACGGGTTTCCGAGAGGTCTTTGATGAGCACATCATTGAGTCGGTATTCGCCCGTATCGTAGTTGTCGAGAATACCCAATATATTTAATAAGGTGGATTTTCCCGAGCCGGAAGCACCCATAATGCTGACGAACTCGCCACGTTCGATGTCGAGGTCGATGCCCTTCAGCACATGGAGTGGCTGAGCACCCTGATAGGTCTTGTTGACGTCTTTTAGATGAATTAATGACATATAATACGCTTGTTTATTGATATGAATTTTAAACGTTAGACGCTTGCAACCTTCTGAAAGTTGCAAGCGTAGCTATAAAAAATCATATTTTCACTTTTTTGAGATTCTTCTCCAACTCTTCCATCACTTCATCAATGGAAATGTCGAGAAGCTGCATTTGTCGGGCGAGTTCCGGGAGTCTTTCTTTCATAAACTCCTTCTTGCGGGTTTTCTTAATCTGCTTCTTGGCTCCTGCGGAAACAAAGTAGCCCAGACCTCGCTTGTTGTAGATGATCTCATCGGTGGCAAGCAGGTCGTATGCCTTCACGGCTGTGTTGGCGTTCACCTCCAGCAGTACGGCGTATTCCCTGACGCTCGGTATTCGCTCGTCTTCCTTGTACTTGCCCGCCAGAATTTCATCGCTCAATCGTTCGGCTATCTGTACGTATATTGCTTTATCGTTACTGAAATTCATAATCTTCAAATTTTAATTCTTAGATGTTGAGCTTTCGCATGTATGCTCCACACGCCCTGAAAGGGCAGAAGCTCCTAGCCCAGGGCATCGCCCTGGGTTTTAAAGGACGCTAGCCTGTCGCCCTGTAAGGGCAAAAGCTTCAAAGCCCCCGGCAATTTACAAAGCTTTTGCCCTTACAGGGCGCTTTGCAATAATTACTATTATACCCAGGGCGATGCCCTGGGCTAGGGGCTTTTGGGCCTTCAGCCCGTTCTTGAACCACATGCGAAAGTACTGTTAGATGTTTATCCACTTGTTGCAGATTACCTGCATGCGGGTGAAGAGCTTGTAGGATGCCCAGAGGCTGAAGGCTGCCAAAGCAAGGAAAACGACCGACCAGAAAATGGCGATGCAGAGAGAAGTGCCCGGATTATCATGGTTAAGATGAGTGTAGAAATCGAAAGCTCCCCATTCCTCGAGCTTGCTGCCGCAATAACCTATAATCATGAAAATGATAATACCTGATACGGCTGTCAGGATGATAGGCTGTTTGCGGAAGAAGGTGCCGCCTAGCAGGGTGAAGGAGTAAATCATGATGAGAAAGCTCCATCCAACCAGGGCTGCTTCTATTTTACATTGCCACGCTAAGATACTGATAGGGTTGTTACAGGTGGTATCTATTGCGGCTTCGTATATTTGTCTTAGAGAACTTCCGATGATGCTTGCATGGTAACCGGGAGTCATGAAGAAGCTCAATATAAACTGCACGAAGTCGCCTATAAGGGTAGCTATCATCATGATGAGGATACTGCCTACACTCATCATCAGAAAACGAGCTGCATATTTCTCCAGATTGTTGGCTGGCAACATTATAAAACTCTCACGTTGCAGCTTGGTCTTCATATTGCTAAAGATGTTGCAGGCAGATATGAAGAAAAACAATATGACAATAGCGGCAAGGAATCCTACTATACTACATCTGTAATAATCGCTCAAATCTCCTCCTGCTCTTATGACACGGCTACTAGGGAAGTTATAAAGCATGGAAATGGAAAGCATGATGATGCCGATAGCCAATCCTGCTATACTGTAGAAATAGCTTTTCCAGTTGGTAAGCAAGTCCCAACGTAGCACCATTCCGAATCTATGTAAATCAAAAGTCTTGTTCATAATCGTCGTTTTTTAAAATGATTTTATATTTTTCCTAATTTTCCGCCTATCACTGCATTGAAGAGCAATTCCAGGTTCATCTGTGTTTCCTGCTCGCCCTCCTGTCGCTTGCAGATGGCGGCATTGCCCTGCAGGGTTGGCTCGGCGTAGAGCACGGTGTCGTCCATCTCCTGTGGGTTGCGGTACTCGAAGGTGTATTTCCCGCAGATGTCTGAAACCGATGCATCGAGCAGGAGCTGGCTCTGGTTCATGATGATGATGTGGTCGAGCAGTGACTCTACATCGTGCACTTGGTGAGTTGAGATGATGAGGGTGCGGTCTTCCGTCATGTTGTTGGCGATGACCTTACGGAACTGGCTCTTCGATGGGATGTCGAGACCATTGGTTGGCTCGTCCATCAGAAGAAAGCGGGTACCCGTGGCGAGTGCAAAACTCATGAATACCTTCTTCTTCTGTCCCATCGAGAGTTCGTTCAATTTGAGAGAGAGTGGTAAATCAAAATCCTTGAGGCAACTGTCCAGCACTTCCTGCGAGAAGTTAGGATAGAACTCCTGGTTCATCTTCACGTAGGTGGCGAGGGAAACGTTGGGCAGTTCAAACTCTTCGGGCACCATGAAGATGTCCTTCAGCATCTCGGCTTTGCGATCTTGTGCCGAAATGCCATCCACGAGAATGGTACCTTGTTGCTGGCGGAGCAATCCGCTGATGAGGTAGAGCAGGGTGCTCTTGCCTGTACCGTTCTTGCCGAGCAAGCCATAAATGTTGTTCTCCTTGAGTTCCAAAGAGAAATCTCTAAATACAAGGTGCTTGCTACCTGGGTATCTGAAATCAATGTCTTTAATCTGTATCATAATCGTTAATGTTTGAGTGTACTACTTCAATAGAACACTGCAAAGGTATGCTTTTCTGCAATTAGTTCCAAACTTTTGGGCAATTATTTTCATACTTTAACGTAATGTTAACATTATCACCTTATTATAAAAAGCAAAGGCACCGAAAAGCCTTCACTTTTCGATGCCTTTATGCTTGCTTAAATGTATTTCATCAGAATGTCCCAAACGGCGATGATGTGGCAGATGCTACCAGCCAAAACAAAGAAATGGAACACGGAATGCATGTATTTCTTCTTGTTGATGCTGTAGAACACGGCTCCCGTAATGTAGCACACGCCCTCGGCGATGATCCAAGCCACCGTGGTGGCAGATACGGAATCTATCAGTGGCTTGAAAGCCACGAGCACCGACAGTCCCATGCCCACAAAGCAGGTAGTCTCCAGGTTGCTGTGGTCCTTGAGCCGGGTAAAACTCATGATGGTTCCGGCGATGGCGCACGCCCAGATAAAGATGAAGAGGCTCCAGCCCCAGTAGCCTTGGTCGCGCAGCGCAATCAGGGTGATAGGGGAGTAGGAACCCGCAATGTGCCAGTAGATGGCGGCGTGGTCCCACTTTCGCAGTCGCTCCTTCCATTTGCTCCAGGCTGAGATGGCGTGATAAACCGTGGATGCGATGTACGACATCAGCATACCGAATAAGTAGAGGATGATTCCTGCCGTGGCCCATCCGTTGTGCATGGTAAAGCACCAATACAGGAAGATGGCCCCCACGACAACGCCCATCAGGATACCTCCTGCGTGCGACCAGGAGTTCCAGAGTTCCTCTTTATGACTGAAATGTATTTTGAGTTTCATATTACTTCCTTTTAAAATTTCTGCAAAGATACGAAATGTTTTCGGCATTTTATTCCCTTTTCCGATACTTTTCGTGCTTTTAGAGTGAAAAAAGCTTAAAATATGATGAAAAATGATACAACGTATAGAATAAAGTGTTACTTTTGCACTCAACAATTTAAACGTAGTAAACCAAAATGCAAAAATTGGTAAACCGTGCGGCGTGATGTCGCATCTACTAAACAAAGAATTTCAAATACATCATATTGATCAAATGCATCATATTGGTCTCATGGATCATATTCTTCATATTGAATTGATACGATATCTCGTATTCTAATCGTTTATACCCTAAGTAATAGCACAAATTGAATTCTTATAATACAGACCTGGAATAGAACAAGATAGAAAGTATGAGTAAACAATAATATAAACATTTTAAACCAGAAACAAATGAAACAAAATTTACTTAAGACAATGCTCGTTAGTACAGCACTCGTTGCGGGTACTATGGGTGTATGGGCGGAAAATGGTAATGGTATCATTACCTCTCTTCCTGTTGCAGAGGACTTTGAGAATGGAACAGGAATCTTCAAAGGAGGAGAAAGCTTTGACCATACAGCTGCTTTGGGAAAAATTCTTCGTGTCTATAATGTAGGAGATTATTCTAAAGCTGTTGCAACATTTGATACAGATTCTAAGGCTGATGGCAATCAGGCTTATGAGATTAAGAGTAATGAGCAGGTAACGATTTCTTATACTGCTTTTCATGGTTGGTTGAGTAAAGGAAAAGTAGCTAAATTTTCAGTATCTAACTCAGCTGGTGTAGAGCTTGTTAGTTATAGCTATGACTATAATACTTGTAACATAACTGACGTTTCTGTTGGTGGTATAAGTGTTCCTAATTTCAAGGTATTTAAATGTCAGAGCACTCGCACCAATGATTTGAATAAGGGTGCTGATGGCTTAGATAAAAATACTTATAATAAGAATACTGAGTATAATCCACAAGTTACAATGGTGATTAGTGGTAATGGTATCGTTTCTGTTAGTTTTGTTAAGACTAAGGGAAAGGATGCTTTTAATGAAGAGTTTTCTGCGAAATTAGGTGATAATGTTGCTAAGGATTTAGCTAGTATTACCATCGAGAATTCTGGTTCTCTTAATACGAACGCAGGTCGAGCTTATGCCATCGATAATATGTCGATTACATCCAAGATTTCGGCAGATGTGCCAGCAAATTATGTTATTAAAAAGGTTTGTGGCTCTGTAGTCTTGGGTGAAGAATCTTTCACCGGTATAGAGGGTAAAAATCCTACAATCTCTGAAGATAATATCTTTGTTGATGGTAAGAAATATATTTATGTAAGCAATGATTCAGAGGAAAAGGGTGCCATTGTAGACGGTTCAGTATATACTCTTACATATCGTGAGGCTGCTACTTATAACTATTCTGTTACCGGAAAAGTTGATGATGTCGTGATTAAGGAGTTTGTAAAAGATAAGAACTTTGAAGGCGAAACAGTGTCTTCTCCTTATCTCAGATATGTAGACAAGGATGGTGTATGGTATGAAGCTGTGAGAGGTACTTCTGCTTTTTATAAGGCTTCAACTGTATTAGATTCTAATAATCAAGAACTTGTAATTGCTTATAAGAAGAGTGATATCAATAACGTTGCATATTTCAAAGAAGCAGAGGAGATTGAGGGCTTAACAGTTTCTACCAACCAGAATGCAGATGTTCGCTGTTCAAATGCTGCTGGTGCTTATAATTCATCAGAGACTCCTGTTGTTGTAACCACACTTCCTGCTGGTACATATAAGTTGACTGTTGGCTTATGGGGAGGAAAGGATACTCAGAATTTTAAATTAAATGATGGCGGTAAAGAACCTTGGACTATTCCATTTACTGGCTCATTCCAGGATGTTAGCAAGGAACTTGTTTTGAAAGCCGAAACTGAAATCTCAATTCCAAAGTCTGATGCTGCAAATGGTAGATGTCTTGACTATGTGCTCATTCAGAAAACTGCAGAGTCTGTTTCTGTATCAAAAGTTAAGTTCGCAACCTACGTTCCTACCTTCAATGTTGTAGTTCCAGCTGATGCAAAGGTTTATACAGCAAAGGTGAACGAGGCAAAGAGCGCTGTGGTGTTGACCGAGGTTCCTGCTGGTTCTGTAATTGCTAAGGGTACTCCTGTATTGGTTGGTGCCGAGGAAGGTTCTTATACCTTCGCAGCATCTGCTAATGAGGCAGCACCTGTTGAAAATAACGATTTGAAGGCAGCTGCTGATGATACAAAGGGTAATGGTTCTACTATCTATGCTTTGGTTGAGCAGAATGGTGAGGCAGTATTCGCTCCTTTGAAGGAAGGCGTTGCAGTAAGTTTGGGTCACGCTTATCTCGAGTTGCCAGCAGCTAGTGCTGCAAGATTCTACTCAATCCAGTTTGGTGGCGAGACAACAGGCATCAACGAGGTGAATGCAGCTGCTAAGGCAGATGGCGCTTATTACACACTCCAGGGTGTGAAGACAAGCAAGGCTGCTAAGGGTATTTACATCCACAACGGTAAGAAAGTGGTTATCAAGTAATGATTCATTAATAATAAGTATTTATAATAACATCAATAAATAGAAACAAAATGAAAAAGTATATTCAGCCAGAGATTAATGTAATGGAGATGGATTTGGATTCTCAGCTTTGTGCAGCTAGTGAAACTATTGGTATTGGCAGTACTCCGGCAGAGGGACCTTCTCTCGCACCAACACGTCCTCGCTTCAGCATCTGGGATTCTGAGGACGATGTAGAGGAGTAATCAGAAATAGATAGATTATCATCTATGAATAAGGGTGTGGTGAAAGCCACACCTCCCAAACACCCCGAATCAAGATTTCTTCTTGGTTCGGGGTTATTTGATTGATAGGAAAAATCTTGATAGATAAAATACCCAAAAATCAGCATTAAGCATGGGAAAATTTTCCCTTAAGGAAACTTGGAGTTTCAGTTAAGGAGACGTAGATTTACCCTTAAGGAAACAAACGGTTTCACTTAAAAAAGCATTTGAAACACTTTTGGTGTGTTTTTGAGGCCATTTCTTAGCCCTTATCAGTAGCCTTGATAGTGGTGTGTGTGCGTGCACACCTCATGCTATATAATATAATAAGGTGTAACGCTGAAAATGAAGCTTTGAAATGTTTTCGAATGTTAAAATCAAAAGAAAAATGAAAGTTTTTCCTCAAAACATTTGGCTGTTTCGGAAATAGTTAGTACTTTTGCACTCGCTTTTGAGAAATCAAGCATTACTCGAAGCAATAAAGAAAGAGTTCTTTGAAAGATTTTACATAAACAGACAAGTAGTACAAGAAGCGG
>OGCP01000522.1_pt1 | contig 16455 bp, 14 predicted proteins | sample 1570191 | NCBI WGS metagenome assembly OGCP01 (sample SAMEA2582180, study PRJEB24529) | metagenome | biome: Human gut stool | place: China | collected 2011
ACACAAACCTCAACTCAAAATATTGGCAGGAACATTTTTACAGCTATGGGCGTTTACCGTGACGCCAGAAAGGATTTTGTATGGCAAAAAGACTTTCCCGCATTGAGCGCGATATTGAACGGCTCAAAGAAAAAATCTCTGAATACCAGCAGCAGTTGAAAGAACTGGAAGCTGCAAAGACCGAACAGGAAAATTTGCAGATCATTCAGCTGGTGCGCAGCATGAACATGAAACCGGACGAGTTTGCGGCTTTTCTGCGCAGCGGTGCGCTGAATGCTGCGCCCACCGCCACACCGTACCACAAACAGGAGGATGCCGCCAATGAAACCTGATTGGAACCGCCGTTTTGCCGCTGGGCTGCTGGCTATCCTGCTCTGCCTTTGTTCGTTCTCTATGCCCGCTTTTGCAAGCGGCACGGACCCTGCCCCGGAACCTCTGCCGGAGATTATCGAAGAAGAACCCACTACGGGCGGCATGGAGCCGGAGGGTGTGCCCATCACGCCCAAGGGCAATGCAACACTGGTGGATGACTTTTACGGCGACAAGCAGCTTATCACCGTGACCACCAAAGCCGGGAATTATTTTTACATTCTCATTGACCGTGCCAACGAGGACAAGGAAACGTCCGTTCACTTCCTGAACCAAGTGGACGATGCCGACTTGCTGGCCCTGCTGGATGAAGAACCGCAGGAAACCGAGTTCTGCACCTGCACGGTGAAATGTGAGGCAGGAAACGTGAACGAAAACTGCCCCTTGTGTGAAAAGAGCCTGCGGAGCTGCACGGCCCCGGAAGCTGTGAAAACCGACACCGAAACGCCGCAGGAAAAGCCGAAATCCAACATGGGCAGTCTGATGATTCTGCTGGCGCTGGCTCTGGCGGGCGGTGGCGCGGCACTCTATTATTTCAAGTTCCGCAAGCCCAAGGCCGATACCACCGGGCACGATGATCTGGAGGAATACGATTTTGGTGAGGATGAGGATGCAGACGAGGAACCGGCTGAAATCGAGATTCATTCGGAGGATGGACAGGAAAGCGAAATTTAAGCAAAATGACACCCGGTTCGATTTTAACTACGAACCGGGTGCTGCTTATTTAAGATTGAACTAAATACATCTCGTTAGCGTTCACATCATCCCGTGTGTAAAGAGTAGGGACATTTTCATCAGGTACATTTTCAAGCAATAAAGCTGCTTTTGCCTGATTAAAGGCGGTTTGGAGTGAACGTCCAAATCCGATAGACGAGTACAGCTGTGCAGCAAAAACACAGGCGGTTTCATCATCTATGGAATCCGACATGCCGACTGCTGCCTCAATATGGTTTACAACACTTTCAGCTTGTGCTTCCGAGAAACACGCATTAAAGACAACCAATCTAATAGTATCGGAAGCGGTTGCCATCGCCGCTGTGATTGCTTCAGCTGAAACAAATTTTTCTGTTCCATCTGGATTGAGCAGCACTAGTTCACCCAAATCAGTGCCATGTCCACTAAAATGTACAATCGTTGGATTTGTTTCGTTAATCGCTTGTAAAATATCACCTGCGCGAACTTCAGCACCTATACGGATAATACCTCTGTCGTCAAGGTCTTTCAACGCATCGTCACCGACACCCGGAATATCTCTTGTGATTTCTTCCGGTCCTAACTTTGTATCACGGGCTTCAATTTCATATTCTTCAATATGGATAGAAGTGTATACATCATCACGCACCAGACGTTCACTTAATAATACGGCTTCTTCGTCTAAATTTAACTGAGGCGTACTTTTAGGATTGGCCGCCAAGAAAAGAACTGTGATTTTTTCGGGCAGCGCTTTCATTTCGTCAATTTCTTGCCTCATTTGGAATTGAAGCTGTTCTTGACGATGAATAGCCTGCTCTAAAGCTGCAGACTGCCGACTGGCCTCCTGAATACGCTTTTTCTCAGCGTCAGCAGCTTTTTTATTCACTTTTGTTTCTTCATTATGATAGGTCTTTTCTGCTGCGGCAATTTCCTTTTCTTTCTGTGCAAGTTTTTTCTGGATGTCGCCAACCTTTTTTTGAGTGTCTGCAATGGCTTTGTTGGCCCGCTCAATTTCATTCAGCTTAGACTTTATTGTACTTGCACTTTTTGTACGCCCGATTGCAGCATTAGCGGAAATGATTTTTTGCTGCAGCGGCGCAATTTTAGCTTGTTCCTTTGCCAAATCCTGATTAAGTTTGGCAGCTTCTTCTCTTTTTCTGAGAAGATTGTTTCTATAAGTGTCGAGCATCGACATATTATCACCTCTTTTCGTTAAATAATACCACAAAAAGCATAAACGCACAACACAGGGAGTTTAATATGAAACTGGTAATTACTGAGAAGCCCAGTGTGGCCCGCAGCATTGCCGCCGTGATCGGGGCCACTGAAAAGCAAAACGGCTATTGGCAGGGCGGCGGGTATCTGGTCAGCTGGTGCATCGGGCATCTGGTGTCCTTTGCCGAGGCGGGCCAGTACGATGAAAAATACTGTAAGTGGCGGTATGAGGATTTGCCCATCCTGCCCCAGCCGTGGCAGTTCATTGTCCCGGACGAAAAGAAACAGCAGTTTGAAATTGTGCACTCTCTGCTCAACCGCCCGGATGTGGACAGTGTGACCGCCGCGACCGACGCAGGCCGGGAGGGAGAACTGATTTTCCGTTTCGTCTACCAAATGGCCGGTTGCACAAAACCTGTGAAGCGGCTCTGGATTTCCAGCATGGAGGATGCCGCTATCCGGGAGGGCTTTGCAAACCTGCGCCCGGATTCGGATTATGATGCTCTGTATCAATCGGCCCTCTGCCGTGCAAAGGCGGATTGGCTGGTGGGCATCAATGCAACACGGCTGTTTTCAGTGCTGTACCACAAAACCCTGACGGTAGGCCGGGTGCAGACCCCGACACTGAAAATGCTGGTGGACCGGGATGCAAAAATTCTGCGCTTCCAGAAAGAAAAGTATTATACGGTCGGCATCCAGTCCGGCAGTTTGAAAGCGGGCAGTGGACGCATTGCCAGCATGGACGAGGCCGACACTTTGAGACAAGCCTGTGCCGGGGCATCTGCTATCTGTTCTTCTGTCAAGCGGGAGAAAAAGACAGAACAGCCGCCCAAGCTCTATGACCTGACCACCTTGCAGCGGGAGGCAAACCGCCTGTTCGGTTTCACGGCAAAGCAGACCCTTGATTACGCCCAGCAGCTTTACGAAAAGAAACTGCTGACCTATCCCCGCACCGACAGCCAATATCTGACCGAGGACATGGGCCAGGCAGCACAACATCTTGTGTCTGATCTGCTGGGGCTGCTGCCCTTTGCCCAAGAACTTGCGCTGACTGCGGAAGTAGGCCGAGTGCTGAACAGCAAAAAGGTATCAGACCACCACGCCATCATCCCCACGTCCGAATTTGTAAAGCAGGGTTTCACTGGTCTTGCCGAGAGTGAATGCAAGCTGATGAACCTTGTCTGCTCCAAACTGCTCTGCGCGATAGCCGCGCCCTATGAGTACGAAACCGTGACTGTGGTATTTTCCTGTGCAGGAAATGAGTTCACCGCCAAGGGAAAGACGGTGCTTGTTCCCGGCTGGAAAGAGATCGACCAGCGATTCAGCGCCACCCTGAAAGCCGATACCGAGGAAGAAGTGCTGAACACCCTGCCGGAACTGACCGAGGGGCAGAGTTTCCGCGTAACTTCTATCGTATCGGAACACTTCACGTCCCCGCCGAAAGCCTACACGGAAGATACACTCCTGTCAGCAATGGAGCGGGCCGGAGCCGAGGATATGCCGGAGGAAGCGGAACGTAAGGGGCTGGGTACTCCGGCCACCCGTGCGGCGATTCTGGAAAAACTGGTGCAAATGGGCTTTGTGCAGCGCAAGGGCAAACAGCTTGTCCCCACCAAGGACGGCATCAATCTGGCGGTGGTTCTGCCGGAAAGCTTGACCTCTCCCGCCCTGACCGCCGAATGGGAAAACCGCCTGACCGAGATTGCCAAGGGCAATGCAGACGCGGACGAGTTCATGGCCGAAATTGAAGCGCAGGTGCGCCAGCTGGTCAAGACCTATTCTTGTATCAGTGCAGATAAGCAAAACCTGTTCCAGTCGGAACGGGTTATTATCGGCAAGTGTCCCCGGTGCGGAGAAAATGTCTATGAGGGCAAAAAGAATTTCTACTGCGGGAACCGTGGCTGTCAGTTCGTGATGTGGAAGAATGACCGCTTCTTTGAGCAGCGCAAAAAGGCGTTCACACCGAAGATCGCCGCTGCTCTGCTCAAAAACGGTAAGGCAAAGGTCAAGGGCCTCTATTCCGAAAAGACAGGCAAAACCTATGATGCAACGGTGCTTCTGGCAGATACGGGAGGCAAGTACGTCAATTATCGAATTGCGACAGATTCTATAATGTGATAGAATAAACTTAACCAAAGGAACTTTGCAGGGAGATGCCGTAATGAAATTCACAGATAGATGTCCAGCTACTTGGAAAGAGTTACAAGATTATGTTGCGTTGTTTTTGAATCAATCGGGATATCGAGCAGTCAGTCCTTGCACAATTGATACTGTCCGTGGCAAAGTGGAAGTTGATGTTTTGGTCGAATCTCCTGACGAACTAGTTAAAAGAATTGTGTGTGAATGTAAATTCTGGAATTCTTCAGTTCCAAAAGAAAAAGTGCACGCATTCCGAACAGTTGTACAAGATTCTGGTGCATCATTGGGTCTTTTGCTTTCACAAGCCGGCTTCCAATCCGGCGCGATTGAGGCTGCAAATCTTTCAAATGTGCGCTTGATGACGTGGAATGAATTTACAGATATAATTGCCGACAAATGGACATTAACGCGATTAAAGCAGCTCAAAAAGGAATCTGTTCCATTGTCTGAATACACCAGTCCGCTTCATTTTCCATTTGATGACTTAAAAGATGAAGATGTCGGACGCTATCTAAAGGCTTGTGACAAATACAGGCCTTTGCGTACTACCTGTTGGGAAATCACTAGAAAAGATTTGAAAGAAAATGATTCTTTAACGGATTTTTGGTATAAAGGTTCGAAGTTCACAACAATCGAAAGCTATCTAAATTTTCTTTCAGATCAAGTAACAGCAGGTCTAAAAGAATTTGGCGAAATTCTTGCAAGTTCCAATATCACAATTCCACCTGAACGGCTCGAAAAGTCGTATGGGTATATTTATATGTCCCTTTAACAGATTTCGGATAAGTTCATAATAAAATTACGAGGGCCGGTTATGGTAAGGTGAAGCATTCATTTTGCCATAACCGGTTCTCTCTATCCGTAGGATAGGGACAGTTCTTTGAAAGGAGCGTGCGATAATGAGCGAACTATTTTCCATCCAGCTGCAAAATCGTCAGCAACAAGGCGGAGATGGCGTCTGGCTGGACCTGCCCACTACAACCGAACAGGTACAAGCGGCCCTGCGGCAAATCGGCATTTCGTCCGATAATCCGCAGGGCCTTTTCATTTCCGGCTACTTTGCCGAGGAAGAAAAACGCTTTGCAATTCCTTATAACATGGTGCTGGCATCCAATGTGGACGAACTGAACTTTCTGGCATCACGACTGGAAACACTCTCTGCCGGGGAACGCGCAGAGCTGAACGCCGCCCTGCAAGCCCCGCAGAGTGAGCTTTTCAGCATCGGGAGAATCACCGACTTTCCCGAAAACGTGGACTATTATGTGAATCTGCCGGATGTGCGCGGGCCTGCCCAGCTGGGCGACTACTATCTGAACCGTTCCGGCATGGTGGATATGCCGGAAGAATGGAAAGGCGGCATCGACACGGCGCAGTTCGGCCGGTATGTGGCCCAGCAGGAGCAGGGCGTGTTTACCGAGTATGGCTACCTTGTCAAAAGCGGGGATGCGTGGCAGAAAGTCCACGAGGGCCAGCCTGTGCCGGAGGAATACCGGGTGCTTTCCCTTCCTGCGCCGGAAGTCCTGCGGGATTTAGCCAACATCCCACCGCCTGTTCAGCCTGAAACAGAACCGCAGAAAGTTATTCCCATAATCCTAAACGGCAAAGACAGCGTAGAGCGCATGAAAGAAATCACGGACCGGCTGGAAACGGGCATTCAGCAGTTGTTCGACAGTGACCGCTACAAAGCTTACCTTACCACGATGGCAAAATTCCACAATTACAGCTTCAACAACACCTTGCTGATCGCCATGCAGGGCGGACAGCTGGTGGCGGGCTTCAACAAGTGGAAAGACACGTTCCACCGCACCGTGAAAAAGGGCGAAAAAGGCATCAAGATTCTTGCTCCTGCGCCCTACAAGGTCAAGCAGAAGATGGAAAAGCTGGACGAACAGGGCAAGCCGATTCTGGACAAGGACGGCAAGCCGCTGACCGAAGAAAAAACGGTACAGATTCCGGCTTTCAAGGTGGTGTCTGTGTTCGATGTCAGCCAGACTGAGGGCGAGCCTCTGCCCTCTATCGCGGTGAATGAACTGTCCGGCAGCGTGCAGGACTACCAAGATTTTTTCAAGGCATTGGAGCAGGCATCCCCGGTGCCCATCGGGTTTGAGGACATAGAGGGCGGGGCGCACGGGTACTTTCATCTGCTCGACAACCGCATTGCCATCCAAGAGGGCATGAGCCAGTTACAGACCATCAAGACAGCCATCCATGAGATTGCCCATGCCAAGCTCCACGCCATCGACCCCAACGACTCGGAACAGACCAACCGCCCGGACAGCCGCACCCGCGAGGTGCAGGCCGAAAGCGTAGCTTATGCAGTCTGCCAGCACTACGGGCTGGACACATCCGAGTATTCCTTTGGTTATGTGGCCGGGTGGAGTTCGGGCCGGGAACTGACCGAGTTGAAAGCCTCTCTGGAAATTATCCGCAATACGGCCCATGAACTGATCTCCGCACTGGACGAACATCTGGCAGAACTGCGCCAGCAGCGGGAAACAGAACTTTCCACTGCACATGAGGCTGCATTTGCGCTGGACAACGGCAATACGCTGTTCATCCAAACCTGCGATTCCGGCTATGACTACACCCTGTATGGCCCGGATAATAAGGCTCTGGACGGCGGCCAACTGGACGCACCCGGTCTGACCCTGCCGGATGCCGGAGAGGAAGCTCTTGCTCTGCTGGGGCAGACAGTCAAGGTGTCGGAAGTTTTGTTGGGCGACAAGCTGGCAGCGTTCCAAGAGGCAGCAGAAAAAGCGAATGAAATTCCCGCACCCGTTAAAATTCCAGACCCCGCCGCAGAGCCCACGGTCACAATTCTGTGGAGTGAAAGTGACAAGCTGCAGGACGGCGAAACCATGCCACTGTCCGTGGCAAACCGCGTCTTTGAAGAACTGGACACCACCCAGCACACGGAACGGGAAAAGGACGGCTACACAGGTGGCTGGTACGACAAGACCGCATTCCGCATTGATTTTACCCTGAACGGCCAGCCAGACAACTACGAGGGGCGGCAGGATTTTGGTGACGGAGAGGGTTCTTTGGTTCAACACATCCAGAACTACCACGAATACTACGCCAAAGATGAAAACTGGAAGAATTTTGTTCTGCATAACAAAGGCCCGAAAGCATGGGAGCAGGACAAGGCAGAGCGGGAAATGGTGCTGACCGAGTTTATCCCGTACCTCAAACAGCATTGCAATCTTTCCGCTATGGAGCAGACGGCTACCGCCGCTTTGCGAGAGGGACAGAACATTTCGCCGGAACACGCGGCCTATTACAACGCTGTTGTGGCCTATGTGCAGGACTGCCGCCCGCTGCTCACCCAAGGCCAGTATAACTTGCCGGAACCGCCCAAGCTGGCCGACTTCGACCAGAGCTTGCAGGATTACAAGGCACAGGTGCAGGCCGAGATCGCGCAGGAAGCGGCGGCCGCCGGAATGACCGTAGAGGAATACGCAGCGGCAGGCTTTGAAGCACCGCAGCAGGGCAGCTTTTCCATCTACCAGCTGCGCAATGAAGATTCCACCCGCGATTACCGTTTTGAGCCCTACGACCGCCTGCAGGCTGCCGGTTTGACCGTGGACAAGGCCAACTATACGGAAGTATACGCCGCGCCGCTGGCTGCGGGTACCACATTGGAGGACATCTACCGTACATTCAATGTGGACCATCCGGCAGATTTCAAGGGACACTCGCTGTCCGTTTCGGATGTGGTAGTGCTGCACCAGAACGGGCAGGACACCGCCCACTACTGCGACAGTGTGGGATTCCAGCAGGTGCCGGAGTTCTTGCGGGAAAATCCGCTGCGTACCGCAGAACTTTCCACCGAACAAAACGAAAATATGATTGATGGCGTGCTGAACAATGCGCCCTCTCTGGGCGAATTGGAGGCCAAAGCAAAGGCCGGAGAACAAATTTCTCTGACGGACCTTGCCGCCGCAGTCAAGGCCGAGGAAAAGGCACCAAAAGCCAAGAAGTCCCGCACAGCCAAGCCGAAAAAGCCGTCCATCCGGGTACAGCTGGATGCCGCAAAAAAGGAACAGAGCAAGCAAACGCTGCCACGGGAAAAGACAAAGGAATTGGAGATGTAAGCCATGCAGAAATTTGAAAACATGGATGTAATCGCCGCGCTGGAAGCCATCATGCACCAGAATACTGCGTACTACCAGAGCGATTTTGCCTATGACATTAAGCTGTTGCGGGAGGCTGTCCGCAGCGATCAGCCGGAAGATAAGCTGCTGTTGTGGCTGTCCCGGCCCTCTGGAACATTCTGCTTCCGGGAACGGGATGTGCTGCTCAAAGATACGCAAGCCTACAACACATGGAAATTCTGCGGCGAGCAAACCCACGACAGGATTCTTGCCTATGCGGTAGAGCTGACCGGCACAGCCAATGGAACATTGCAAGGCAATCTGTATGAACTGGACTACCAGCAGCATTTCCAGCACATCCGGGATGCCGCCCTGCCCGTGGGTTCCAATCGCCTGATCTACGAAAGCGGGATGCGGGAGATTGGCCCCAAAGAGCATTTTGACAGCCGCCCGGACAAATATTTCGGGGAGTTCGTGCGGTATGAAATGCAGCCCCGTGACCCGGAACTTCTGCAAGCGGCCATCCGGCAGGAGCAGCGCAGTCGGGAATCTGCACAGCCCGGTGATTTCAAAGAACACCTTGCGGCATTGCACACCGGGCTGATCGAGGCCGAGGCACAGCGTATCGTAGCCGATATGAAGCGTCTGGCTGCTCCCAACAGCCCGGACAAGAATCATTTCATGGTAGAGGTATCGCCCTATTTCACCAAGCTGGCATCCAGCCGGGACACGGACCAGCTGCTTGCCATGCTGCCGTATAAGTCCCTGCACCTGTCCAGCGTGAAAGACCGTTTCGGTATTTACGCGCTGATTGACAAAAACGAGAATCGGGAAAAGGGCATCCGAAAGCCCCGTGCTTCCGTCCGCAAACAGCTTTCCGAAACGAAACAGACCGCCAGCCCAACAAAGGCAGCGGCCCGCAGCAAACAACACGAAATGGAGGTCTGACCATGAATTTCAGCGTGGAAGAAGAAAATTTGATCTGTATGTACCACACCTCTGACCGCCGCCGCACGATGGCGCGAATGCTGACCGCTCTGCCGGGTATGAACACGGAAATGCGGCGGCTGGCAAACGGTACCATTGCAAAGTTGGAGCGCATAACCGATGCTGACTTTGACGGACAGAGGTTTGATTTTGCGGGTGAGTGATATCGCCAGCTCGACAACCACACATTATTTTTAATTAAAGTAATGTGTCATTGTCAACACGGAAATAGCCGGACACGGTGGTCTTGTGGCTGCTGTGTCCGGCTATTTTATTATAGAACTGAACTGGAATTTATAATTATAAGTTCTGCTACTGCTTTTACAAGAGGAATTTCTTTTCGGAGAATCGGTTCGTCCTTATATGGATGATATAACTCATGCTTACGACCACTTTTGCTATGAATTAGAGAATTTCTTGTTGCGTAGATTCGTTTGCACAGTTGGGTATAGACACCTTGAACATCTGACCATGCTATGCTGGGAGCATTACAAAAGACTACTTTTGAAGTTTGATAATAAGTTTCTGCTGTTGAATCGATTGTGGCAATCCGTGCTCTTAATTCCTCAATAGGGACATACTCCATTAAAACAAACTTTAAAGATTCTGCTTCATCCCCTAAACCTGATTTTGAATCCATCCGCATACGATTGTTTACAAATTTTGCGATTTCATAAACCTTGTCATCATTTTTATATGTGAAATCAGGAGAAGTTATTTTATTCCGTAAATCAGAAACCATCTTTTTCTTGAATACTTCGTCATAAAAGTATTCTATTATATGGTAAAATGATATGTATTTAATATAGGGTTCATCAGATGATAAGGCCAGCTTATAATAATCAACGACATCGGCCAAATATTGACGTAATGGGGGTGTTGAAAGTTGAGTGAAGTTGTATCTTTCACGAGGAGTACGCGTTAAATGAAACATTTCTGAAATATTAGAATATTCCACCAGTGAAAGGTTAGAGCGATACATGAACTGAAATGAAAAAGATGTTTTATAATTACGAAAAGAATCATAAGAAGTTGGAGACTGTGTTTCTATTTTTAATGTGAGTTCATGGATTATCTGCGGAAGAACTGTCTGAAATGTAGGCTGTTCATTGATGTCCCTAGAGGAAACAAAATCAAACACGTGACGAAACCTTGGAACCAAAACGGGTTGAATTTCAATAATTTGAGTTATCAAAAAGGTACAATACTCAATAGATGGAAAGCCTAAGGTATATTTAATGTGATTGGCCGTATCTTCGGCCACAACTGGAAAATCTGCTCTATGAAAACTGGGATGATAGCGATACCAGTCTTGATCTACTGCAATCTCGTAAGTGTTATTCGTAAAATATTCTAGTCCATTGAACGATGCGGCGGTCACCTTGAGAAATAATTCTTTCAATTCGTCGTTAGCTATAGTAAACGAAAGATTTTCACTATCCCTTCTTGAAATAAAGCGGGAATCAAGTGTGACGAATATGTCCTGATCTTCCGTCACTACGGTAACTCCAAATATTTTTCCAAGATACTGTTTAAATGCCAGATATTCCATTTTGTATCTCCATTCTTTTTATCCGTTGTTATTGTCTGTCATGATTTTCATCTTCCAGCTTCGGATGCTGCATATAGAAAATATTTTTCTGCCGCTCGATTTCAACACGCAGCTGTTCTTTAGTGGGCAGGTAAGTCAGATACTTCGACATGAACAGATGGTCGTTATCATGCAGGACGGAATAGCGCGCGATGTCCTCGCTGGTTTCGCCACACAGCAGAATGCCAATCGTGGGATTGTCGCCCTCTTTGCATTTGAGTTCGTCGTACATCCGAACATACATATCTATCTGACCGACATCTTGATGGGTGATCGTGCCCATTTTCAAATCAATCAGAACATAGCATTTCAGTTCGATGTTATAGAACACAAGGTCGATGTAGTAATCTTCCGTATCGGTCACAATATGCTGTTGCCGGGCCACGAAAGCAAATCCCTTTCCCATTTCCATGAGGAAGTCCCGGATGTGAGAAAGAATTGCAGACTCCAAATCAGATTCTGCAAAAGAATCCTCGGTACGAAAGCCCAAAAATTCTGCCACGATAGGACTTTTGAGAAGTTCAAATTGATGCTTGGGCTCTGCCGCCGTTTTATCTTTCATTTCTGCAATGATGGCTTCTTTTTTCGGAGAATGGAGCAGCCGATAATAATACTGTGTGCCAATGTTGCGGTCTAAGGTGCGGGCACTCCAATTTTCGTTGGCGGCTTCATTCATATACCAAATGCGGGCATCTTCATCGGAAACACGAAGCAAAGCCCGAAAATGCGACCAATTAAGATTTTGAACACGCGTGTTCAAAATCTCGGAATCAGGAAAGCAATGGTAAAATTTACGGTAATAGTGAAGATTCCGGCTGGAATAGCTGTTGCCGAATTCCTTTGTGAGTTCTGCCGAAAGAACTGGAATTAAGCGTTTGCCATACTCTGCACGCTCGGCACCGCTTTGTTCTTCTTCAACAATGCGCTTTCCAATATTCCAGTAGGTCATAATCATTGCACGGTTGGCTGCATTATAGGCAACGTTCTGGCCGACGGTAATCAATTTTTTAATATCGGAGATTACAGGCTGATACGGAATGAGGTTGTTGTCCATTTGAAGAACCCCTTTGTATACAATAAATTTTTCTTTTAGAAATCCATCAAATTAAAACGGTAATTCGTCATCTGATTGAACTGGAATAGTAGAAAGTCTACCATAAATATTGTCAAAAAGTATTTTCTTCTTCTGATCAGAAAGACTGATTATCAAGTTATAAAAGTCTATAACAATTTGAACATCAATGTCTTTTGTTGAACGATAAGTGTATCCCGTGCATCCGGAATTTACAAAGCAATTAATAAGACGTGTGTTATCTTGAATATAGGTTTCTAAAGAAGAACTTCTAATAAGTTCGGACAACTTTGAAAGTGTCAGAGAAATATTATTTATCGGCGAGAATTTTTCGGAATAATAGTCTATGTGTCTGGATAGAACATCTGCAAAGCGACGATATACTTGCTTTTGACTGTTAGAAAAACCAATTTCGCTAATAACACCTGCAGCTATGTCGCCGGAGATTTCAGAAAATGAGGAATAACGCTGAATCGGACTTATTTGTGTCATCTTTTCAATGATATGTGCAAAATGAAAAGGTGCCTTTGTATTTGATAAAATGTGCTTAAAAAGTACACCCAAGAAGTATATTTCAGTACATTCGTTGTATTCTTGATTCAGTACAACTTCATCGGGCATTTCTGTTGCTGGCCAGTTGAGGAGAATGCTATTTTTTTCCGATTCTGAATCATGTAGCTGCTTGCCAAATCCAAAATCAATGATTTTTACATTTTCGTTATTATCAACAAGAATATTTGCGGGCCTAATGTCTCTATGTAGTATATGATGCTTTTCTAAATATTCAAATGCTGAAACAATTTCAGAAAAAATATCATCCCAACTTTTACCTCCGTCAAGTGGTTCAAAGCGGTCAATCGTAACTCCATCAACATATTCCATTTGGAGATACCCAGTTTTCAATTCTGGGTAAAGGTAGTAATTATATATCCGCACAATATTAGGGTGTGTGATGTTGAAAAGAATGATAATTTCGTCAACAAATCTTGAGTAATATTCATCCACATAGCGAAAATCTTTAGGTGCATATTTCTTTATTGCAAACTGAATCCCAGTTGTTTCATCAAGAAACAGGTGAGTGTCACCTGTTCCACCAGCACCGAGAGATTTAATATACTTAAAATTCTTCTTTGAATCAAAAACTATAAGATCACCCTTGTTCATGATTACATCCCCTTTAAGAAGTACATCTAATCAAAAGTATCGTAGGTTACTTGAAGTTCAGCTAAGGCTGGCAACAGGGGCAATTATAGCATTATTAAGAATTGACTCACCTTCTTTAGTAGTAACCAAGTCTACCGTCTGATTAATTTGCTCTGTGAGGTTGGGTTGAGCAAGCGGCTCAAGAGCGTCTACAACATCGACAATAGGAAATTCCCGTCTGGCCACAAGCTCTTTTACTGCCTGCCTATCTGCTGGAACCGGTAGAGAAACTTCCCGCGGCATTTGAGCATCAGCCGCGATAAATTGTTGTACAATTCCCCAAGAAGTATAAAACAGTTCCATAAAGGAGCCATCATAAGGAATCGGACAAACCATAATGTTCTTTTTATCATCAAGATATACTTTGTCTGATTTTCCTTGCATTGCAGGAACAATTCCAATTCTCAATCCACGAGCACCTTCTAATTGTGTTGGATTTATTTTTAAAGACGTGCCAAGCCACCGATCAGCATCGGTAGTTCCAAAGAATAAATCAGCCTTCCAAAGACCGCTTATAGAGGAAGGTAACGCTTTCCTTGTTTCAGGTCGATTGAACGCTGCAGAAAGCATGTTCAAATAGCCTTTTAACTTTAAAGGTTGGGCCCGTTCGCCTGTTAGAATTCTGGAATCCGCAGTTAAAATATGGTTTGCTGTATCAATAATCTGAACCTTTCCACTTTTTTCTAATCCAAAAAGAATTGATTCAAAATTTCTACCAGGCAGTCTGCAACGGCGAGCTGCAGTTTCTAAACGCTCTAAAACTCGTGGGTCCTGATGACGAATTGCATCATGAATTGCCCACTCAAAACAGAAGCCGATGTCTCCATTGCCCGGACGATATGCACGAGGTAGCATTTTGAGTTTAACATTGTTTATACCGCCCATTTCATCGACAACATCTTGTTTTATGCCAATTAAAAGGCTTGTTAATATAGGCCGTATTATGGAAATTCTTGCGAGAACTTCACTCTCAATAGGATTGATTTGTCGTTCTTTAATTAGTTGCATAACATTACCTGAATCCTTTCGTTGTTGTCTACATATTAAATATTCCGATATCTGTACCTATCATTTTATATGATTTTCTCAAAAAAATCCATAGCATATAAAAATCTTGTGTCAATGTCTCATCATTTTCGTTGGATACATTTCCAATGATAATTTTACCGTTCCTGCATCTGCTCCTTTCCCGGTGTTGTCCGTAGGATGCCGTCCACATTCTGCTTGATGGTACCATATTCCTGCATCTGGCGTTTGACTTCGGCGTACTGCTGTTGCAGTTGCTTTTTCTGCTCGGCCAATAGTTTATACTCGGTTTTCAGCGCGTAAAGGTCGGGTGGCTTTTGGAAGCCCTGCTCTTTCAGGGCCTTGGCCGCCGCTTCATAGAGAATCAGGGTGCCCTCGTGCTTGTGCCGGAACTGCTTTTTGTCAGCAGCCTGCCGATACTCCTGCACCAACGGGCGCAGCTCCTTACAGGTAGTAACATCCTTTATCAGCATGGCCATTTCTGCAAGTCTGCATTCGTCCGCTTTCAGCGCGGCGGCAGCCTCGGCGCTGGCGGCGGTGATCTCGGCCACTCGGCTTTCCAAATCCGGGTAGCTTTCGATTTCATGCTCGGTCAGGAAGTTCAGCGTCCGGGCAGCCTGTTTCAAGTTGTGGAGCTTTGCCCACTTCTTGTACCCTGCAGACTGCTGGGCCTTGATGCTGTTTTCCAAATCAATCCGCAGGGAAATTTTGCGGTTTTCCTTGGGCTTTCGCTCCACGAACCGCCCTTTGATGCGTTCGATGATGGCTTCCTCGGTATAGGTTTCTCCCAGCGTTTTGCAGCGGGTGAACCGTTCCTGTCCGGGCGCACGGAACGACACATACTTGCCCCTCTTGACCTCATAGCTTTGCTCCTGCAGGAGCCGCAGAAAATCGTCAAAATCCTTGGCCTGCGGGATGGCTGCATCTATCGCAGCTCTCAGCTTCGCCTTCCAGCTTGTGCCCTTGCGGTGTGCGTCCCACTCGGCATAGCTCTTGCCTCTGTCTTGGCCGGGCATTACCACGGACAGGCCGTGTTCCTTGCAAAGTCGGTCACTGGTGCGCCGGATGTAAGCATAGCTCCGCCGGTTGGAAACATACTTCCGCTGGTTCACCATGTCCACAGCACAGAAAATGATGTGGTTATGAACGTGTCCTTTGTCAATGTGGGTAGCTACAATGTAAGAGTATTTTCCTTCCAGAAGTTTATCGGCAAGCTCTATGCCGATTTGATGAGCTTCCTTATAAGATACTTCTCCGGGCATGAATGCCTGAATCAGATGGAAGGCTTTGTTTGGGTCTGCCTGATTGGTTTTTGACAGGGCGAACTTGAAATCAAAAGCAGCAGTTTCCGGACTGCATCCAAAGGAAGAAATGAGGATGTTTTCATCTGTCTTTGCAGGGTTGCAGATGTAATCTACTGCTTTATTGACGGTTGCTTGGATAGCATGGATTTTTGTGATTGCCATACCTGTTTCATCAACTCCTTTACTTCTTTTACATCGGCTTCATAGACGTTGCCCGTGGCGTTCATACGCTTGGCAATCTGGTTCAAATTGTTTCCGATGCGAGAGAGGATTGTATTGTATTCTCGTAGGTGTTCATAGTTTACATCATAGACATATCCGTACAAAATCAGATGCCGGATAAAGGCGGATTTGCTTTTCATATTGGAGGCGTTCCACTTCTGTTCTAGGATGTACTGCTCATCATCGCTCAGATATATTTTCAATTCATTTTGTCTTTCTCTTTTTGCCATTGCTTTGTCCTTTCCCTTCCTTATTTGAAAAGAAGATTTTGTGATATGCCGTATCCGGCGGTGTGGTTTTGAACGTAAAAATTCAGAAATTTCCGTGGAGTAATTGCTGGGTTTTGGAGTGCAAAAGGGGTCAGGGGGATATGCCCCATGCAAGCCAATTTTCTCAAGTTTTTACTTGGAAGAAACTTGGGAAAATGGTGCCTGTGAGGGAACACAGGCAGTGCTTGCTATCTTTGGCAAATTGCCCAGAGGGAATTTGCGAGTTTTAGGCTGCATAGGCAGCCTGTCCAAAACTCATACGGGCGTTACC
>OGCP01000529.1_pt1 | contig 16349 bp, 14 predicted proteins | sample 1570191 | NCBI WGS metagenome assembly OGCP01 (sample SAMEA2582180, study PRJEB24529) | metagenome | biome: Human gut stool | place: China | collected 2011
GCGTCTGCAGGGGGCGGGCCGCTTTTTGTTATACCTGGCCGAAAATCGTTGCACTGCATGGCAGCAGTGTCACTTCGCCGCCGCAGACCCGGCTGGGGCCTTTCCAGAGCGCGGACGATACGCCGTCGCTCAGCAATTTCCACTGGCCGTCGGGCAGGCGGACCCGCTTTTCTTCTTCCGTGGGATTGTAAAAGACGCAGAGCGCCCGCCATGCCGCGCCGTCGCCGGGTGCAGCGGGCAAAGTCCAGCCCACGAGGGGCTGTTCCAGCGAGAAAAACTTGATAGCCGCCGGGCTGGCCGCGTCCGAGGCGCTCAGGCGGGGGAACTGCGCCCGCAGGCCCAGCAGACCCCGGTAATAGTCCACCAGTCCGTGGAACTGCGCGGCCCGTTTCCAGTCCAGACGGTTGAGGGAGGGTGAAGAGCGGTAGGTGTTGCCCTGACCTTTTTTGGTGCGGGCGAACTCCTCGCCGGCCTGCAGGAAGGGCATCCCCATGCAGGTGAGATAGATGCCCGCCGCCAGCCGGTTCTGTGCCAGTGCCACGGTGTCCCGGGCGGTGAACTCCGGCTTTTCGTAGCGGACGCAGAGCAGCTTGTCCCCCAGGGGAAAGTTGTCGTGGGCGGGAACGTAGCTCACGATCTGGCTGGGCGCGTGGGGCGGCAGACGGTCACTGCGGCACCATGCCGCCACCGCTGCGCCGATATCCCAGAAGCTGCCGGGCTTGCCCTCCACATAGCCCGGCTCCCGGGCATCGAAGCAGCCGCCCTTGATGGCGTCCCGGGTGTCGTCGCAGAAGATGCCCACCCGCTCGTTGAGCATGGCAAGGTTCGCCTTGTTGGCCTCGTACCGGTGCAGCTGGCTGCCGCCGCCCTGCCACGGCTCACCGTACATCAGGATGTTTCTGCCGCACGGCAGAGCGTCCAGCGCGGCCCGCAGTTCGTTCATGGTGTCCACGTCATAGAGGCCCATGAGGTCGAAGCGGAAGCCGTCGATGTGATATTCCTGCGCCCAGTAGAGCACCGAGTCGATGAGGTATTTCCGGGCCATGGGCCGCTCACTGGCAAACTCGTTGCCGCAGCCGCTGCCGTTGGAGAAGCTGCCGTCCGGGTTCTGCCGGAAGAAATAATAAGGCACCGTGCTGTTCAGCGGGTTCTCGCTGCGGTACATATGATTGTACACCACGTCCATGATGACGCCGATGCCCGCCGCGTGGAGGGCGGCTATCATCTCCTTACACTCCCGCACCCGGACTTCGCCTTTCGCGGGGTCGGTGGAGTAGCTGCCCTCGGGGACGTTGTAGTTGGTGGGGTCGTAGCCCCAGTTGTACTGCCGGGTGAGGGGGCGGCTCTCGTCCACACTGCCGAAGTCGAAGATAGGCATCAACTGCACATAGCCCACTCCCAGCCGCTTGAGGTAGTCGAGGCAGGTGGGAAAGGTGCCGGCGGAAGAAAGGGTGGTCCCCTTCTGGGTAAAGGCCATGAATTTGCCCCGCCATGCATTCCGAACGCCGCAGGCCGGGTCTTGCGAGAAGTCACGGACGCTGACCTCCCACACCGTCCGGCGGGAGGCTGGGACGATGACCTGGTGGTCGTGGCTCCAGTCGGGCGGGTCGATGCGGGGCGCGTCTAAAATCATGCTCCGCAGGCCGTTGACGCCCGCCGTCCGGGCGTAGGGGTCGCCCGTCTCGTATGCTGTGCCGTCCACCTCGACGGTAAAGGTGTAGTAATGTCCGTGCTGGTCGCCGGGCAGATAGGCCGACCAGACGCCCTGCCCGTGCTGTTCCAGCGGCAGGGTCCCCCTGCAGGCCCCGCCGTCGCCCCGGCGGTAGAGGTTGACTGATACCTTCTGCGCCGTGGGCGCCCAGAGCCGGAGCCGGGTGCCGGAGGGGTTATATTCCGGCCCCAGAGGGCCGCTGTAGTTTGTCTGCCGTGCAAAGGCGCTGCTCTCGAACAGCGTTTTCCACTCTGCGGGCGTTTTCATTTCGTTCCATTCCCTTCGCATATCAAATCAATATAAAATTAGTGTACCCGCCTGCCCGTGGATTTTCAAGACTTTTCTTGCAAAAGGGGGCAAAGTACACTATACTGGGAAAAAACGCAGGACGGAGGCAGGCAGATGGCATACACCGACGATTGGGAGAACTTGATGAATGGAGTGTTCGGCCCGGGAGGAAAACTGCGCTTTGATACGCAGAAAACGCAGACGGAAAAGCCCGGTCTGCCCGATATGAACGTAGCCCTGCTCGAGCAGCAGAAAAAGCTGGACGAAATGCTCCGCAAACAGAACGCCGAGCTGCGCAGAGACACCACACAGGAGGCGCTGGCCCAGAGCCGGAAGATGCTCGAGGATATGGAGGCCGACGGCCTGCTGGCCAAAGGAACCACCGAAGTCAAACAGGAGCATCTGGGCAGCTTCGAAGGGCTGGCCGCTGAGGTGAAAAAGACAGTGCTGGGGCAGGACGCCTTTGTGGACGGCGTCGTGCGGGCCATGCGCCGGCCTTTCGTGCTGGGGACCGAGGCCCCCACGGCCCGGAACGTCATCCTGCTCTGCGGTGCGCCCGGCACGGGGCGGCATTTCGCTCTGACGGAGACGGCCCGCTGCATGGCCGCCCGGGGTCTTTTGCAGAGCGATAAGCTGGCCGTTATGGATCTGGCGCTTTACCCCAACCCGGGGGCCGAAAAGCTCTTTTTGCAGGATCTGTACGCCGCCCTCCATGCGCCGGGCGAGATCCTGGTCTTTGAGCACTACGAGAGCTGCTATCCGGGCTTTTTGAAGACGCTGGCAGACCTGGCCGTCAAGGGCAGTGCGCCCCTGTCCAGCCGGTATCTGGTGAACAAAGAGGGCATTCTGGTGGAAGCCGGTACAGCGCTTGCCCCCGGCGCAGTGAGCCGCATCGACCCCTGCGGCAAGTACCTGATCTTCTTCTCCCACAAGGCGCTGGGCGATGTCTGTGAGACCAGCGCCTTTGCGCGGGAAGCCCTCGCCGCGCTGGCAGCCCAGCAGCTCAACGCGCTGGCCGCAAAAGTGAAGCCCCGCCTCGGCCTGACCCTGTCGGCGGGCGCGGATGTGCGGGACTATGTGGCGGCCCAGTGTAGCCCGAAGCAGGGTGCGGCGGGGCTTTCGGCCTGCTGCGATAAGATATTCCGCGCTCTGAGCGAATACTGTCTGCAAACAGATGCCGCGCTTACCGGAACGATCACACTGACTGCCCGGGAGGACGGCCTGGACTTTGTCCTCAACGACGCCAAACCCCAGAAGCTCTTCGACCTGCTGCCCGCCGCCTATACCGGCGCAGTGGAAGAGATCAGGAAAGAGCTGAACGACCTCGTGGGCCTTGCACCGGTGAAGGAATACGTCTTCGGTCTTGCCGATAACATTCAGGTGCAGCAGCGCCGTGCGGCGGCGGGCCTCAAGACCGCCAGCCTCTCGATGCACATGATCTTCACCGGCAACCCCGGCACCGGCAAGACCACCATCGCCCGGCTCGTGGCAAAATACCTCAAGGCCATCGGCGCTCTCAAGGGCGGGCAGCTGGTGGAGGTGAGCCGGGGAGACCTCGTGGGCCGCTACACCGGCCACACCGCCCCCCTGACCAACAGCGTCATCCAGAGCGCGCTGGGCGGCGTCCTCTTCATCGACGAGGCCTACAGCCTCTACCGGGGCGAGCAGGACAGCTTCGGCCTCGAGGCCATCGACACGCTGGTGAAGGGGATGGAAGACCACCGCGACGAGCTGGTGGTCATCCTTGCGGGCTACACCAAAGAGATGGAGACGTTCCTGACCGCCAACAGCGGCCTTGCCAGCCGCTTCCCGAACAAGATAGAGTTCCCGGACTACACCGCCGATGAGCTGCTGGACATCACGAACGTGCTGGCAAAGGGCAAGGGCTACAGGCTGGCCGAGAGCTGCACGGAACCGCTGCGAGGCTACTACGAGCGCCGCCAGGCAGAAGATGCCCGCACGGCGGGCAACGGACGTCTCGCCCGCAATACGCTGGAAAAGGCCATCTTCAACCAGAGCCGCCGCCTCGTGGCAGAGCCTGCGGCGGAGCTGGATGTCATCCTGCCCGGTGATCTGGAGCTCCAATGATAAAAACAAACGCTGGCACGAAGGTGCCAGCGTTTGTTTTTTACAGATTTTCCATCCGCAGCAGGTAGTAGAGCACCTCGATAAGGACGTTCGGCGAGAGCAGCGATGCCGCATGGCTGCCCTCGATGAGCCGCTGTTCGCGGTTGGAAGCCGTCATCACATAGTCGGCCAGCTGGGCCAGCGGGCCGTGGCTGTCACAGGTGATGAGCAGCACCGGTACATCCCGCCCTTTGGCGGCAGCGGACACCTCTTCCAGCCTGGCGCTCTGCCCGGAGGCCGAGAGCACGATGAGGATGTCTTTGGGGGTCAGCGTCTGAGCAAAGGCAAGGTTCTTCTCGTGGACTGCGCTGGAAACGCACCGCTTGCCCAGGTGGCTGAACCGGATGGAGGCATCGAAGGCCACCGGCAGGCCGCCGCCCTCGGAGACCACCTCCATGACCTCGCAGCTGCGCAGCAGAGAGAGGATCTGCCGCAGCTGGCGGGTGTCAATGGCCTGAATGGTGGCCCGCAGCTCCTCTTCGCGGTTTGCCAGAATGTTCAGAAGTGCCTGATGCAGCTCGTCCTGCCCTTCGTCCCGCATACGCTGGGCTTCCTGCTGCTCCATGGCGTCCCGTGCCAGCGCCAGCTGGAATTTGCGGTAGTTCTCGAACCCCAGTTTGTGGCACAGCCGGGTGACGGTGGCCTCGGACGAACAGCTCAGCCGGGCCAGTTCTGCTGACGTACACATCGACGCCCGCTTTACATCTGCAAGGATGCAGTCCGCAATGCGCCTCTCGGCGCTGTAAAGCTGGATGCCGGAACATAGCAGCGTTACTACGCTTCCGGGGGCTTCGCACATAAGTGATCCCTCCTCGCATTATGCGCAAGACACAATTTCTTCTTGAGTTCTACTTGAGATTGTAGCAGTTTGAACGAAGAAAATCAATTCAAATTCCCATAAATTTTCAAGCTTGACGGAAATTGACTTTTTCTGCCGATTTTTGTATCCTGCACGGTTTTGCCGCACAAAGCGCAAAAAATGCCCCTCCGCGGAGTACGGAGAGGCATCGGGAACCAAATATTCAGCGCAGCTTAGTGCAGAAAGGCGTTTCAGCAGCCTTCCTTCTCAGCCAGCTTGCGGCCCATCAGCACGCCCATGACGGAGGCCATCATCAGGCCGCGGGTCCAGCCGGAAGAGTCGCCGAGGCAGTGCAGGCCCTTGATGTTGGTGTCGAGGTTCGAGTCCATCTTGACCTTGTTGGAGTAGAACTTCAGCTCAGGGCTGTACAGCAGGGTCTCGTTGGCGGCGAAGCCGGGGACGACCATGTCCAGCATCTTGATGAACTCGATGATGTTGGTCATGGCGCGGTAGGGCATGGCGGCGGTGATGTCGCCGGCCACGGCGTCCTTCAGGGTGGGCTTGACGTTGGACTGGGCCAGCTCCTTCGCCCAGGTGCGCTTGCCGTCGAGGATGTCGCCGTAGCGCTGCACCATGATGTGGCCTGCGCCCAGCATATTGGTCAGCTCGCCCACCTTCTGGGCGTAGGCGATGGGCTGGTTGAAGGGTTCGGTGAAATTGTGGGAGACGAGGATGGCGAGGTTGGTGTTCTCGCTCTTCTTCTCCTTGAAGCTGTGGCCATTGACCACGGCCAGGTCGTTGTCGTAGTTCTCCTGTGCCACGAAGCCGCCGGGGTTCTGGCAGAAGGTGCGGACCTTGTTCTTCCAGGGCTTCGGGTAGCCGATGAGCTTGGACTCATACAGCACCTTGTTCACCTTTTCCATGACCTCGTTGCGGCACTCGACGCGGACACCGATGTCCACGGTGCCAGGCTTGTGGGCGATATGGTGCTCTGCACAAATTTTCTCAAGCCAGTCTGCGCCGCGGCGGCCGGTGCCGATGACCACGGTGTCGCCGTAGACGGCGCGGGGCTCCCCGTTGCCCTGACGCAGCAGCACGCCCTTGCACTCCTCGTCTTCGAGGATGATGTTCTCGCACTCGGTGGAGAAGAGCATCTCCACGCCGTTGTCAGCCAGATAGTTCTGGATGGCGAGATAGAGCTGCTGTGCCTTCTCGGTGCCGAGGTGGCGGATGGGGCAGTCCACCAGCTTCAGACCGGCGTGGATGGCGTTCTTGCGGATCTCCTTGATGTCCTCGCCGGTGTAGATGCCCTCCACATGGGGGTCAGCGCCGAACTCGAGGTAGATCTTGTCGGTGTAGTCGATGAGCTCCTGTGCAAACTCTTCGCCGATGAGGCTGGGCAGGTCGCCGCCGACCTCATAGGAGAGGCTCAGCTTGCCGTCGGAGAAGGCGCCTGCACCGGAGAAGCCGGTGGTGATGGCGCAGGTAGGGCGGCAGTTGACGCAGTGGCCGATCTCGGCCTTGGGGCAGTGGCGCTTTTCCACCGGCTTGCCTTTTTCCACCAGCAGGATGTGCTTCTTGCTGCCGCGGCGCAGCAGCTCCACAGCGGTGAAGATGCCGGCAGGGCCGGCACCAACGATGATGAGATCGTACTTTTCCATAACTCTTTTTATCCTTTATATTGAATTGATTTTGGGTTTCGTTTTTCAGCAGAGGGTTAGCCTTTCGCCTATCGGGAGCAGACGGAGAGGGCAAGCCCGCTAACGTTATTTGTTCTCCTGCTCCACCTCGGCGCTCTCATCCACATAGTCGAGCTCCACAGCGGTGGCCTCCACATCTGCGTGGGAGACATCCGGGGCGATGACGCCGTCGCCGTTCAGATCCTGGCCGGTGATGGCTTCCAGCATGGACTGGGTCTCCGGATGCAGCTTTATGAAGCGCCGGACGGCCAGCATGGTGTACAGGGCGCTCAGCAGGTTCAGCGCACCTTCCAGGATGAGGATGAGGCCGATGGCCATCACCAGCGTCTCCATGGTGCCGAAGGGGTCCACCACCATCACGATGCCCAGCACGACGCTGAGCACGGCCAGCAGCAGAAAGATCTTCCAGCTCGGATACTCGCACTGGCGCAGCTCGAGAGCGTTCTGGATGCGGCCCAGACTGTCAAAGATGACGAACAGGCCGAACACGATGGGCAGCACCCGCACCACCACATCGCTGCGGATGATGAGGAATGCGCCCAGCGCCAGACAGACCAGCCCCGAGATGAGGGTGAGCTGGCTCTGGAACACGCCGCGCTCTACGACAAAATACCGCACCAGCTGCACTGCCGCGCAGGCCAGCACCACGCCGCCCAGCGCGTAGCAGACCACGTTGAGGGCCGTGCCGGGCACCATCAGCAGGAAGATGCCCAGCGCCAGATAGAGCAGGCTCATGAGGATAAGGTTCCACTTCAGCTTTTTTGCCATAGAGTTCACGTTCCTTTCAGGTTATACGGCCGCGTCCTGCTTTTCGGAGAGCGGGACGATGACGGTACGGTTGATGCGGGCCATGAAAACGAGGCTCAGCGCAAGGCTGACCACCTCCGCGATGATGAAGGCCCACCAGACCATGTTCACCTCGCCGGTGCGGCTCAGCAGCCATGCAGCGGGGATGAGCACCACCAGCTGACGGCAGATGGAGACGGTCAGGCTGAACACGCCGTTGCCCAGCGCCTGGAACACCGAGCTCAGCACGATGCCGGCACCCGCCAGCAGGAAGTGGGGGCAGATGATGCGCAGCGCCGGGACGCCGATGGCCAGCATGGCGTCGCTGGCGGCGAAGAGTCCCAGCAGCTTATCCGGCAGGAACTGGAAGATGCAGAAGCCCACCAGCATGATGCACTCGGCGTAGAAGACTGCGAGGCGGATGGTCTTTTTGACCCGCTCCGGCTTCCGTGCGCCGTAGTTGTAGCTGATGATGGGGACCATGCCGTTGTTCATGCCGAAGATGGGCATGAACACGAAGCTCTGCAGCTTGAAGTAGACGCCGAAGACGGCGACAGCCGTGGCCGAGAAGGCCATCAGGATCTGGTTCATGAAGAAGGTCATCACGCTGCCCACGCACTGCATGGCGATGCTGGGCAGGCCGACGGTGTAGATGCGGCCGATGGCCTTTGCGCTGGGCCGGAAGCCCCGGAAGCTGATCTGGATGTCGGGGTTCTTATTGAGGTTGAAGTACAGCGTCATGCCCGCGCCGCAGAACTGGCCGATGACGGTGGCCGCGGCAGCACCGGTGGTGCCGGACAGGGCCTCGCCGCAGTAGCCGAAGATGAAGATGGGGTCGAGAACGATGTTCACGACAGCGCCCACCAGCTGGCTTATCATGCTCAGATGGGTGCGGCCGGTGGCGGCCAGCAGCTTCTCGCCCATGGTCTGGGTAAAGAGGCCGAGGCTGAGCACGCAGCAGAGCTGCAGATACTGGATGCCCTGCCGGGCGATGTCCATGTCCGAAGTCTGTGCGTAGAAGTAGGGTTTCATACAGGTGAGGCCGATGACGAGGAAGACGGCGTAGCTGCACAGGGACAGGAAGATGCCGTTCTCGGCGGTCTGATTGGCCCGTTCCTGGTTCTTTTCGCCGAGGCTCTTGGACAGCAGGGCATTGACGCCCACACCGGTGCCGACGCCCACGGCGATCATGACGTTCTGCAAAGAGAACGCCAGCGAAACGGCGGTCAGGGCGCTCTCGCTGACGTGGGACACGAAGATCGAGTCCACCACGTTGTAGAGGGCCTGCACCAGCATGGATACCATCATCGGCACGCTGAGCTTGATGAGCAGAGGGTTGATGTCCATGGTACCCATGATGTTTTCCCGCTCACCGGCGGGAGAGGATGAGGGATGCTTGTTTTCCACGATTTCTCCTTTTGATGTTGATAACTTGAGGATGCAGAGTTCTTCTATGCCGCAAACGTGGGCAGAGCGCAAAAGCACCCCACCCACGCAGCATCATTATTTATTTTTTCCCCCTCCGGGGCGGCGGGCATCAGCCCTCCATGGCCTTCTCCTTGGCCTCTGCGGCGGCAAGGATCATCTGCACGCAGGCGTCATGGCCCAGTGCGGCGTTGATGGCAAGGTCATAGTTGTGGGCGTCGCCCCAGCGGTTCTGGGTGTAGTAGTTGTAGTAGGCGGCACGGTTGCGGTCGGTCTTGTCGATCTCGTCCTTGATGCCCTTTTCGTCCTTGGCCTGCAGCATATTGTTCTCCTTGCCGTAAGCCAGACGCCACTCCTTGGGGGCGTAGACGAAGACGCGCAGCACGTCTTTGCGGTCGCGCAGGACATAGTCGCCGCAGCGGCCCACGATGACGCAGGGGCCTTCGTCGGCCAGCTGCTTGATGATGCGGCTCTGCAGGATGAAGACCTGGTCGCCCAGCGGAAGGTCATTGCCCATCGTATACAGGCTGTACAGCAGGCTGTGGGTGTGCCGCTTCTCGCTGGCGGCCACGGCCTCCTCGGACAGTCCGGAATTCTTGGCGGCCATCGTGATCAGTTCCTTGTCGTAGAGCTTGATGCCCAGTGCGCGCGCCACGTCCTTGGCGATGTAGCGTCCGCCGGTGCAGTACTCACGGCCCAAAGTGATGATCGTCTTTGCCATAATATGTTCCTCCCATGTTGATGATTTATCCCAAAAAGCTCTTGGCTGTGCTGCCTCTCAGGAGACAGAAGGCGCGGTGCTCTGGTTTGCTTCCGATAGCGGCAGCGCGGGCGGCGGAGGGGCAGGCAGGCGCACCTCTGCAAACTGCATGGTGCCGGTATGGTCCACGATGTAAACGCTGCACCGCCCGCCTGCGGCGGTCTGCTCGGGCGGGAAGCGGAAGCCGCCGGTCCGTGTCCGCTCCATCCGCCGGAAGGTGCGGTGGGCTGTGGTGGCGTGGGCTACTCCGTCGTGGGGGCTGCAGGCCGCCCAGCCGGAAAATTCTGCCGGGAGCAGCTGCCGCTGGCCCTTCTGGGCCAGATACCAGCAGTCATCCTCGGCACTGTACACAAAGTCGCAGGAGACCCGCCGGGGGCGGTTGGCCTCGGTGTCCCGGGGCTTGGGGCGGAGAGCGATGGCCCGCCCGGTGAAGTAGCGGGCAAAATCCGTCACCGCCATCGTGCAGTTCACGGCCCCGTCGCTGTCGGCGGTGGGGTCGTTGAGCAGGACATAATCGGCGAGGACCGCGTCGTCGTGGCCGAAGCCCCGCAGACCCATCCAGACCCCGATGGGGTCCCGCTGGCCCCGGATGCGGCGCTCGATGCGCACGGCCACGGAACAGCCGTCGTGTATCTGCTCCCGCAGGTCCTGCAGGTCCATCCACGCCTGCCAGCAGGGAAAACCGCAGCAGCCTGCTGCCGCGGCGGCGAAAGCGCCGTTGCTGGTGCTGCCGGTGGTCTTGTCCTCCATGACGTAGGCCACCTCTTCGGGCAGGATGTCCTCGCCCCAGCGGTTCATCAGGGCCGCCATCACCAGCGGCAGGTCCATGTCCCGGCCAAAGCTGGGGTCATGGGCCGAGAGGCAGTATTCCGGTAAGTACAGGCGGCGGTTGATGGGGTGGCCGCCCTGCTTATCCCACGCAAGGGGGCGGACCGCCGCCGCCAGCAGCCGGAGCGCCGGGGTGACTTTATCGTCGTTGGTCGAAAGATTGACCTGAAGCTGGACGCCGGTGCCGCCGCCGGGCAGCGCCACCGTCACGGTGTCGCCCATCAGGAAGATGAGGCCGTCATCGCTGTGGGTGCTGATGCTGGCCCGGGGGTAATCCGGCGCCCACTTGCCAAAGCTCATCCAGCCCGTCCAGCTGCCGCCTGCATAGACGCGGCAGCGCACCTCCACCATCGTGTTCTGGGGCGCGTGGGCGTTCCAGCTGACGTTCAGGTTGCAGAAGGCCGGCATGGCGAACTCGGGCGTCGTGTAGCTGCCGTACTGCAGGTACCGTCCGGCCACGCTGTCCAGCACGACGCTGCCGTTGTCCAGCGCTACATTATCGAGCTGTCCGCGGGAAAATGTCTCCGTGCCCTGCAGCACCAGATTGTTCCGCTGTTCCATTGCACGCATCCCCTTTCCGCGTCGGTGTGTCGTTTATTCCTCGTCGTCGCTGCGCTCCTCGGCCATCTCGGCTTCATACTCGGCGTCGTGGAGCCTGCGGATGTTCTCCTCGATGTGGAACACCCGGTCGAGGTCGCCGTAGACGATCTGGCTGGTGATCTCCACCTGGAACCAGAAGCCGAACACCAGCATGAGCAGCAGGCCCAGCGGCATACAGAGGATGACGAGGCCCCAGAACAGTACCGTCACGAGAGACGCAGCCAGTGCGTGGGGCAGGAAAGCGATCATGCAGTTGACGCTGTTCTTGAGCGTCTGGCCGAAAGGCTGGTCCAGCAGGACCACCTGGGGCCACATATAGGAGAACAGCATGTGGAAGATGACGAGGTTGAGCACCGTGGCCACCCACATCCCCACGCCGACATTGGTGCCGTGGTAGAGCAGGTTGAAGCAGAAGTACACGAGGAAGATCTGCACCGTGACCACGACGCAGTAGAGCACGCCCGGCAGGATGCTGGCTTTGAAGTTCTGCTTGAAAGCCTTGCGGTAGGTGGTCCACCAGTAACCGGCCTCATCGCGCAGAGCGCGCAGGACGGTGTCGTACATGCCCGCCAGCACCGGCCCGGCCAGGATGCCGCCCACGGCGGCGCTGAGCACCATGACGGGCAGGCTGTTCATCAGGAAGCCGATGTACACCAGACAGATGACGGGCAGAAATCCCAGACAGGTGAGCAGGTTTGCAAGGAACATCCCGCTCATATCCCGGCCCACCAGCTCGAAGAAGCGGCCTACGCCGGTCTTGCGGGGGGCGTCCTTTTCGACGCCCGGCCCGGACTTGAAATCGTTTGCAGAAGGGAACAGACTCATGTTGTATGGTTATCCTCTCTCGCCGTCCCGAAAGACGGCTTGCATTGCACAGCACGGTTTTGGCAGGAAGCGCCATTGTGCTGGCTTTCTGATTATAAATATACCCGGATTTTGTGGATTTTGCAAGCCGCAAAGCCCTCTAAATGTAAAAAAAGTATTTCCTCTCCCTTTTTGGGGCGGAGTGTGATACAATAGGGACGGCTTTTTGAGCCAGAAGGAGGTATCGCTCTGTGAGCATTTTCCGCACCATTGCGTTATTCGTTTATCTGTTCGGGTACATGATCGTCCATTACAGTGTTCTATGCAAAGCCGAGCGTGCGCTGGCCGCAGGCGACACCGAGACGGTGCGCCAGCTGGTAAAAAAGCACATCCCCCATTGGAGCAAAGGCATCCTGAACGTCACCGGCGTCCGGCTCAGCGTCGAGGGGCTGGACAATATCCCGAAGGATGGCCCCTGCGTCTTTGTGGCGAACCACCGCAGCTATTATGACATCCCGCTGCTGCTGGCCGGCCTCGATGAGCCCTATGGCATCCTCGCCAAGGAAGAGCTGGGAAAAATTCCTCTGCTCAACCGCTGGATGAAGCTGCTGGGCTGCGTTTTCGTCCAGCGCGACGATGTCCGCGCCTCGGTGCGCGCGTTGAACGATGCCACCGCCATCGTGGAGAGCGGCCGGAGCTTCATCATCTTCCCTGAAGGCACCCGCTACAAGGGCGAAGAGGGCGGCGCCGGTGAGTTCAAGGCCGGTGCCTTCCGCATTGCGGTCAAGACCGGCGCGCCGGTGGTGCCGGTGGCCATCTCCGGCGCACGGGGCCTGTTCGAGGCCCACGGCAACCGTGCCACCCCCGGCACGGTATACGTCCGGGTGCTGCCGCCCATCCAGACGGCAGGCATGAGCCGGGCCGAGCAGAAGCAGCTGCCCGACGCCGTCCGCCAGACCATTCTGGCAGAGCTTTAAGACTTTGGAGGACACTGCCTCATGGCAAGCTACCGTTACGAGCGCGACATCGACCCGAAAGACATTGCCCCTCGCAAGGAAAAACAGTACACCCGCAAAGAGCGCTGGGCCAACTGGTGGGACTATAACCTGAAATGGGTCATCATCATCGGCGTCGCCGCGGCTTTTGTGGCCTACAACTTCATCGGACAGTATTTCTTCGTCACCAAGCCCGATCATAACGTGGCCGTGGTGGCTCCCTACTATCTGCCCGAGGACACCGTGAACGCTTTGCAGGATGCACTGGCTGCTTACGGCGAAGACCGCAACGGCGACGGCAAGGTGGTCGTGACCCTCAACGTCTACACCCTCGACTACTCCGACACGGAGACCCAGACCGAGAGCGCCGCCTATCTGACCATGGCCGGCACTACCAAGCTGGCCGCCGACGTACAGGGCGGCCTCAGCTCTGGAGAGCACCGGCTCGCTGCGGTATCTCGACGGCACTCTGCCCGCCGCCGACAGCGACGAGGACTGGTGGAACATGGTGTACAAGTGGGATGACTGCCCGGTCCTGGCCGGCCTCGACCTCGGTGACTACGGCCCCGACACCACCCAGAGCAGGAGTGGTTCCAGTCAGGAGTATATGTCCCGGTTCTATGTGGGAATGCGGGGCGCGTGGAACAGCGGCACTGCGGATAACCTCGCAGGAGGCGAAGAATTCTGGCAGAAGCTGACCGAAGGCGCTGTCTCCACGGCAGCTCCGGAGGGCTGAGCCATGCGGTACCGTGTTCTCTCCAGGGGGAAGGCAAAGCATCTCAGCATCCCTGAAAAGCCTGCCGAAAAAACTGCATCTCTGAAGGCTGCCGACCTCGACAACCCCTATGGCCGGGTGTTCGGCACCCCCCGCAGCAGGGAAGACCTGCGCAAATAAGCAAGAACGCCCCCTCCGGCAATGCCGGAGGGGGCGTTTTGGTTGCAATCTCTTCGCGTTGACGGCCCTGGATTTGAAATATTATCTACCCTCAAAGAGAGCCGGGCTTGTTGTTTCCTCATCCGGGTTATGGTATACTTACTAAGTATCATCACTGTAAGAACTGAAATTTTACCCAAAGGATGTGGAAAGATGGACACACTGGAACAAGCCCGCGCCGAGATCGACGCGGTGGACGCGCAGCTAGCCGCCCTGTTTGAGCGGCGGATGGCCGCTGTGCTCAGCGTCGCCCAATACAAACAGGCCCACGGCCTGCCGATCTTTGACGCCGCGCGGGAGGCGGCGGTGCTGGAAAAGGCTGCGGCCCGCATCCGGAACGCTGCTCTCCGGCCTTACTATAAAGACCATGTCCAGAACATGATGGATGTCGCCAAGCAGTATGAAGCCGAGGTGCTGGGCCGGAACCGCGCCGCCTATCAGGGCGTGGAAGGCGCTTTCGCCCACATCGCGCTGCGGGCGCTCTTCCCCCACGCGGAGGCCGTCAGCTGCCCGACGTGGGACGAGGTGTTCGATGCCGTCAGCCGGGGCGACACCGCCCACGGCGTTGTGCCGTTCGAGAACAGCCACGCAGGCGACGTCTCCGCTGTCCTCGACTTGTGCTACAACCACCCCGAGCTGTGGGTGGTGGACGTCTACGACCTGCCCATCTCCCAGAACCTGCTCGTCCTGCCCGGCACCCAGCTGGCCCAGCTCAGGCACGTTTACAGCCATCAGCAGGCCATCGCCCAGAGTGAGACGTTCTTAAAGCAGTTCCGTCTGCCCGCCACGGCCATGCCCAACACGGCCATGGCCGCAAAGTTCGTGGCTGAGTCGGGCGACCCGTCCAAAGCCGCCATCGCCAGCGCCGAGACAGCCGCCCTCTACGGGCTGGAAGTCCTCGTCCCCAGCATCAACACCGACGGCGACAACACCACCCGGTTCATCGTGCTCAGCCGCGAAAAGCCCACGGCGGGCAACCGGTTCTCGCTGCTTTTCACGGTGGACAACAAGCCCGGCAAGCTGGCCGAGGTCATCCAGGTCATCGGCCGCTTCGGCTACGACATGGAGTCCATCAAGAGCCGTCCGCTGCCTCATGTCCCCTTTGATTATTATTTTTACGTCGAGCTGGTGGGCGACCCCTCCGCCGACGAGACCGCCGCGCTGCTGCGTGAGCTGGACCATACCTGCCGCACGGTGCGGCTGTTAGGAGTGTATACAAAATGAGTGGATTTATCGGCACCAAGCTCACCATGAATCTGGGTGAGCGCAGCTATGACATCATCCTGAAAAACGGCGCGCGGGAAAATCTGTACCAGTTTGCCCGCCTCGACCGCCGGGTGGCGGTGGTGACGGACGCAGGCGTTCCCGCCGAGTACGCACAGCGTGTGGCCGACCAGTGCCGCGACGCAAAAATTATTACTGTCCCGCAGGGCGAGGCCAGCAAGAGCATGAAGATCCTCGAAAGCGTCCTGCGTCAGATGCTGGAGTTCAACATGGGCCGCGGCGACCTCGTCATCGCCGTGGGCGGCGGCGTCGTGGGCGACCTGGCGGGTTTTGCCGCTTCCATCTATATGCGCGGCATCGACTTCATCAACTGCCCCACCACCACCCTCTCGATGATCGATTCCTCCATCGGCGGCAAGACCGCTGTGGATCTGGGGGAGACGAAGAACATCGTCGGTTCATTCTGGCAGCCCAAGCTGGTCATCGTAGACCCCAGCACCCTCGCCACCCTGCCCCGCCGCCAGTACATCAACGGTCTGGCCGAGTCGGTGAAGGCCAGCCTGCTGGCCGACCCGGAACTGTTCGCCATCTTTGAAAAGGGCGACATCGACGAGCAGATCGGCGAGATCATCTACCGCAGCCTCCGTTTCAAAAAGAGCATCGTCGAGCAGGACGAGACGGAGCATGGGGTACGCAAGGCCCTCAATTTCGGCCACACCATCGGCCACGGCATCGAGGCCGTCAAGGGCGTCAAGGGGCGCCGCACCGTGGGCCTCTACCACGGCGAGTGCGTGGCTCTGGGGATGCTGCCGATGATCGAGTCCAAGGCACTGCAGAAGCGCGTCCGTGCGGTCTACCGCCGTCTGGGCCTGCCCCTGCGCACTGCCTACAACAAGGACAAGGTCTACGCCGAGATGCTCCACGACAAAAAGGCACAGGGCGGCCAGATCACCGTCATCAAGGTGCCGGGCCTGGGCTGCTGGCGCGCGGAGACCATCCCGGTGGAGGGCCTGCGCCCCCTGCTGGGCATGGAGGACTAAAGCCATGAAAAACACCTTTGGCAGCGCATTGGCGCTGACCATCTTCGGCGAGAGCCACGGCAGGGCCATCGGCGGTGTGCTGGACGGCATGGCCGCTGGTGTGCCGGTGGATGAGGAATTCATTGCCGCCTGCATGGATAAGCGCCGCGCCCGGGGCGACGGGCTTTCGACGCCCCGTGTGGAGGCCGATAAAGTTCAGCTGCTCTCCGGCGTCGTGAACGGTCACACCACCGGCACGGCCATCGCCCTGATGATCGAGAACCAGAACACCCGCAGCGGCGACTACGCCAAGACCGCCGACCTTCTGCGCCCCGGCCACGCGGACTTT
>OGCP01000546.1_pt1 | contig 15899 bp, 9 predicted proteins | sample 1570191 | NCBI WGS metagenome assembly OGCP01 (sample SAMEA2582180, study PRJEB24529) | metagenome | biome: Human gut stool | place: China | collected 2011
CTATAAAATCACGACTTGTGAGAGGACGCTTATATCTGCCCTTCACGCCCTATAAAAGCACCACAGAATCTGCGACACTACGCTAATTAAACTCCGGTTAACCCATAATTACTTTGACATGAACTTCTTTTTTTGCTGCATCCACAGGAATGAGATTACCCTCAATTGCATTGCCATCCACCGTAACGGAAGCAACACCTTTTTCTACATGATTCGGGTTTTCAACCTCAATGTGGTAAGTCGTGCCACGGAAATCACGTTTTGCGGTGAAGCCGTCCATAAAGGAAGGAATACAAGGATCTACGATCAAACCATCATAATCAGGGCGGATACCGAGGATATACTGGGAAGCATTTAAGAATGTCCATGCAGCAGTACCGGTCAGCCAGCTGTTTTTTGCCTCTCCGAAGTTTGGAGCGTCTTTACCGGCAATCATCTGGGAGTATACATATGGCTCTGTGCGATGAATTTCACTGATATCTTCGATATATGCCGGACAGGTTCTTGTGTAGACCTGCCATGCGCGGTTTCCACGACCAACAACAGTTTCTGCAATGGAGATCCACGGGTTGTTGTGGCAGAAAATACCGGCATTTTCTTTGTATCCCGGTGGATAAGAAGAGATTTCACCGAGTTCAACATGATATCTGTGATAAGGTGGCTGTAATAATACAATGCCGTATTTGGTATCCAGATATTTTTCAACGGATTCCATTGCTTTTAAGCAGTTGCCCTCTTTTAAGCCGATCTCTGCTATGACACAGAAACCCTGTGGCTCAATGAAAATCTTGCCATCCTCGCATTCTTTGGATCCGATTTTGTTTTTATAATGATCATATGCACGCAGGAACCACTCTCCGTCCCAGCCGGCATCCAAAACTGTTTTTTTCATATCTGCAATGGCTTCTTCTGCAAGCGCAGCTTCATCCGTCATGCCACGGTGTCTGCAGATTTCCACGTAATCTTTTCCATAGCGGACAAACATTCCGGCAATAAAAACAGATTCTGCATTAGGTCCTTCCGATGGACCAAAGGTCTGGAACGATTCGCCTGGCTCTGTAGAGAAGCAGTTTAAGTTCAGACAGTCGTTCCAGTCAGCACGCCCGATCAGCGGAAGCTTGTGCGGACCACGGTGTTCCATGGTATAGTGGAAGGATCTGCGTAAGTGTTCCATAAGATCCGTTGCTTTGGAATCATCATTATCATAAGGCGTGCGCTCATCCAGAATGGAATAGTCGCCGGTTTCTTTGATGTAGGCGGCAGTTCCGGCAATAAGCCACAGTGGATCATCGTTAAAACCGCTTCCAATGTCCGAGTTTCCTTTTTTTGTGAGTGGCTGGTACTGATGATAAGCGCTTCCATCTTCAAACTGTGTGGAAGCAATGTCTAAAATTCTCTGACGTGCGCGGTCTGGTATCAGATGAACAAAGCCCAAAAGATCCTGACAGGAATCACGGAATCCCATTCCACGTCCGATGCCGGATTCGTAATAGGAAGCGGAACGGCTCATATTAAAGGTTACCATACACTGATACTGGTGCCAGATGTTTACCATGCGGTCAAGCTTTTCCTCTTTGGAAGAAACAGTAAAATGGCTGAGCAGTTTTCCCCAGTAAGCTTTCAGATCGGCAAGTGCCAGGTCTGCTTTTTCTGTTGAGTTGAATTTTTCTAATAATTTTTCAGCAGGAGTGCGGTTGATGATACCATCTTCCGGTCTGCCAACCCATTTTTCTGATGCCGGATTTTCCACATAACCGAGAACAAACACATAAGTTCTGGATTCGCCCGGGGCAAGGGTTACATCTAACTGATGGCTGCCGACCGGAGCCCAGCCGCTTGCAACAGAATTTTTGCAGGAGCCGGATACGACAACTTCAGGAGCCGAATTTTCACCATATGCACCAAGAAATGCATCACGACTTGTATCAAATCCGGCAATCGGAGCATTGACGGCGTAAACAGCGTAATGGTTTCTTCTTTCCCGGTACTCGGTTTTATGATAGATGGCGGAACCATGGATCTCAACCTCTCCGGTGGAGTAGTTACGCTGGAAGTTTGTCATATCGTCCATTGCATTCCAGAGACAGAACTCTACATAGGAAAAAATGGAAAAATGTTTTTCATCTTTACTGTGGTTGGTCATGGTCAGCTTATTGATCTCGCAGGTGCTTCCAATTGGAACGAAGTCTGTCAGCTCTGCGGCAAGATCATTTTTGCTTCCTTTAAAAATGGAATAACCGATACCGTGATGACATTCATAGGAATCCAGATCAGTCTTGGTTGGCATCCAGCCCGGATTCCAGATGGTATTTCCTTCTTTAATATAGTAGTAATGTCCGTTGCTGTCTCCGGGAACATTGTTGTAACGGTATCTGGTAAGACGTAACAGCTTTGCATCTTTATAAAAGCTGTAGCCGCCGCATGTGTTTGAAACTAACGAAAAGAAATCTTCACAGCCGAGATAATTGATCCAAGGCAGTGGTGTTTTTGGGGAAGTGATGACATACTCTTTTGCATGATCATCGAAATATCCGAATTTCATATAAATCCTCCTTGTTTTGCGAAGCAAAATGCGACTGTCCATACAGGAGCAGAGGATTTAGCCTCCTTGTTTTGCATATTACTTAACGAAAACGATTAAGTAAATATTCCTTATCTGAAATTATATCTTGCAGAATTATAAAAATCAACAAAAAATCCTTTGAAATAAGCAAAAACAGCACTTTTAACAAAAATTACAACCTAATATAGAAGAAAGCAACAAAAGAAGATTAAGCTGGATAATTAAGCTTGAAATACGAAAACGTATAAGGTTTTGCTGCAAAAACTGTTAAAAAACAGAAAGAATCATAAAAAATGCACAAAAAATTAGAAATAAAAATGTAAAATTAGCCGAAATGTCAAAAAAGTATTGCAATCCACTTGCATAAGAGCTATATTAAAAGTGCGAAAACGATTAAGTAAAAACTTCGAAAGACTTAAGTAACTAGACAACAGGTCATACATAATAAAGTCTGGAAGAAGTACCTGGAGGATTCAATGGTATCTTTAAAAACAATTGCCGAAAAGTGTGGAGTATCAACTGCCACCGTCAGTAAGGCATTAAATGATCAAAAAGATATCAGTGAAGAGACAAAGAGTCGTATCCGGACGGTAGCAGAGCAATTAGGATATTTCCCGAATGCAGCAGCAAGATCACTTAAGACCAACCATTCATACAACCTCGGAGTTCTATTTGAAGAGGAAGCAGGAAGAGGTTTACAGCATGAATATTTTTCAGGAGTATTAAATGGTCTGAAAGTTCAGGCGGAGAAGCAGGGTTATGACATTACATTTATCAATACCTGTTTTGAAAACCGGAAGATGTCTTATCTGGAACATTGCAAATACCGGAATTTTGAAGGAGTTGCAATTGTGTGTGCGGATTTTAACGACCCTGGTGTCATGGAACTGATGAATAGCGAAGTACCGGTTGTCACCATTGACTACCTGCATCACAACTGCACGGCGGTCAGCTCGAACAACATTCAGGGCATGGAAGATCTGGTCAGATATATTTATTCTCAGGGACACAGGAGGATCGCTTACATCCACGGACAGCAGAATGGTTCGGCAGTTACCAAAGACCGGTTGACAAGTTTTTACCGGACAATGGATGAACTGAAGCTGGAAGTCCCGGATGAGTACATCCGTACAGCAGGTTACCTGGAGACAAAGGAAGCGGCAAAACAGACGAAGGAACTTCTGAATCTGGAAAATCCGCCAACCTGTATCATTTATCCTGATGACACCGCACTGATCGGTGGAAGAAATGTCATTATAGAGATGGGACTTCGGATACCAAAAGACATTTCGGTAGCAGGATACGACGGAACAAGGATGTCACAGCTTTTGCATCCGAAGCTTACCACAATTAAGCAGGACACAGAAGAGATTGGCAGAGAGGCTGCAAAACGGCTGATCGGTTCCATTGAAAAACCAAAAACAACTCTCTTAGAGAGAGTCGTTATAGAAGGAATCCTCATACCGGGACAATCGGTAGGAAAGATTCCGGAACAAAAATAACAATGTAAACAAGGCGGAAGCCAAAAAATTAAGGAGGAGGGTTTTCTATGAAAAAGAAAATCATTAGCGCATTATTATGTGTATCCATGGTAGCAACTATGGTAGCAGGATGTGGTGGATCATCAGACACAACATCCGCAGACAACAGCAACTCAGGTGCAGCAGCAACGGCAACAGAATCTGGATCTGATGCAGCGGAGACAGATACAACAGGTGATGAGGGAAAAGTTTTCAACATTTATTGCTGGAATGAAGAGTTTAAGAGCCGTCTGACAGATCACTATCCTGGATATGAGGAAGTGGATGCCACAACTGGTAAGATTGGGGATGTTACCGTAAAATGGAACATCACACCAAGTGATGACAACGCATATCAGAACAATCTGGATGCAACATTATTAAAACAGGAATCAGCAGCAGCCGATGACAAGATTGACTTATTCTTAGTAGAAGCTGACTACGCACTGAAATATGTCGATACAGATTATACAATGCCGATCGCAGATCTTGGAATTACAGATGCAGACCTTGCAAACCAGTATCAGTATACAAAAGATATCGTTACAGATTCTAACGGTGTATTAAAAGGTGTTTCATGGCAGGGCTGCCCGGGCGTATTATTCTATAACCGTGATGCAGCAAAAGAAGTTCTTGGAACAGACGATCCTGACGAAGTTCAGAAATATGTTTCAGACTGGGATACTTTCAATGATACAGCAGAGACAATGAAAGCTGCCGGATACAAGATGACATCTTCTGTCAATGATACTTACCGTGTATACTCTAACAACGTTACTTCTAAATGGGTAGAAGATGGCAAGATCAATATTGATGATAACATTATGAAATGGGTATCTGATTCAAAAGAGCTTTATGATGCAGGCGAGACAGAGACATATGAACTCTGGGGCGATGACTGGAAGAAAGGTTTCTATCCGGAAGGAAAAGTATTCTGCTACTTTGGACCGGCATGGTTCGTGAACTTCTCTATGGCAGCCGACACCGAAGGATCTATCGGTTACAACGGTGGATGGGGCGCTACACCAGGACCTCAGGGATTCTATTGGGGCGGTACATGGATCTGTGGAGCAACAGGTACAGATAACGCAAGTCTTGTAAAAGATATCATCTTAAAGATGACAACAGACGAGACGATCATGAAAGATATCGTAGTAAAAGATGATGACTTCGTTAACAATAAACCAGCTATGGAAGCAATGGCAGCAGATACAAGCTACCAGAGTAAAGTATTAGGCGGACAGAACCCATTGTCTATGTACTGTGCAAGTGTAGAAAAACTTGATTTAAGCAACCTTTCTGCATACGATCAGGGATGTAACGAAGAGTTCCAGAACGCTATGAAGAACTACTTTGAAGGCAATGCTTCACTTGATGATGCACTTGACTTATTCTACAAAGCAGTTGTTGAGAAATATCCGGACTTAACATACTAAAATAATAAGCCGCGCCTGCCAGACCGGCGGGTGCGGCTATCTTTATACCTATCTCCGGACGGAGAGAAAGCAGTCAGCGGCGTAAAGCGCAGAGCTGACAGCAGATTTGCACAAAAAGATGTCCGTGAAGGGATGCTGTGAACTCTGTGAAAAATAAAAAGAAGGGGGCAAGAGGCGTTATGAAGAAGAAAAGCAGTAAAGCAGTCAGATATAACAAATGGGGTTACATTTTTCTGATTCCTTTTATTCTGGTGTATGTTGTATTCCAGCTTATACCACTGTTTAATACCATTTATAACAGCTTTTTTGAAAATTATTTATCGGGTCTGACACAGATCGGACCAAACTTTGTGGGACTGGAGAACTACAAAACGCTGTTTACACAGGGCGATATCTGGATTTACGCAAAGAATACCATGATTTTATGGATCATGTGTTTTGTGCCACAGATTATTTTGTCATTACTGTTAGGTGCATGGTTTTCTGATGTGCGTTTGAAATTAAAAGGAAGCAGATTTTTCAAGACCGTGATCTATCTGCCAAACCTGATCATGGCATCCGCATTTTCCATGTTGTTCTTTACACTGTTCTCGGATGGTGGACCGATCAACTCGATTTTAATGCAGATCGGAATCATTTCAGAGCCATATAAGTTTCTGGCAAACACAGGAAGCGCGAGAGGACTGATCGCCCTTATGAACTGCCTGATGTGGTTTGGTAATACGACCATTCTTTTAATGGCAGGTATGATGGGTATCGATACTTCCCTATTTGAAGCAGCAGAGGTGGATGGAGCAACTTCCACACAGGTATTCTACAAAATCACATTACCGCTGCTCCGTCCGATTTTAGTATATGTTGTGATCACATCACTGATCGGTGGATTACAGTTATTCGATGTACCGCAGATTTTGACCAATGGTACCGGTGATCCAATGAGATCGACCATGACATTGATCATGTTCTTAAATAAACATCTGTACAGCAAGAACTACGGAATGGCTGGTGCAGTATCGGTAATCCTGTTCATCATCACCGCAATTTTAAGTCTTATTGTCTTTAAGGTAACTGGAAACGATAAGAGAAAAGCATGAGTAGAATAGAAAGGTGAGGTGTTATTATGAACGAAAATAAAAATCTGAAAAAAGGACTTGGAATCCATGCAAGAAGATTTATCGCTTATGTAGTCCTGATTCTTGTTACATTTGCCTGCCTGTTCTGGTTCTATGTGCTGTTCATTAATGCGACCAGATCGAACGGTGAACTGCAGGCCGGATTTACACCACTGCCAAGCACACATCTGCTGGAAAACTGGACGAATCTGTTACACGGAACACTTCCGGTATGGCAGGGTATGATAAACAGTCTGATCGTATCGGTACTGTCAGCAGCGTTATGCACCTATTTTTCAACCATGACGGCTTACGCCATTCATGCATATGATTTTAAACTGAAAAAATACATCTATGCATTTATCTTAGCAGTCATGATGATCCCTACACAGGTAACGGCACTTGGATTTGTAAAATTAGTCGGTACATTACATATGGAAGATACATTCATTCCATTGATCGTGCCAACGATCGCTGCTCCGGTAACATTCTTTTACATGAAGCAGTATATGGAAAGTACATTGCCGGTTTCTCTGATCGAGGCTGCCAGAATTGACGGCTCCGGTGAGTTCCATACATTTAACCAGATTGTACTTCCATTGATGAAACCTGCCATTGCAGTACAGGCAATCTTTACATTCGTAAGCAGCTGGAATAATTATTTTGTACCGGCTTTAATCTTACACAATGACAAGAAAAAGACACTGCCAATCTTAATTGCACAGCTTCGTGCAGCAGACTGGCTGAAATTTGATATGGGTCAGGTTTATGTGATGATCGCATTTTCCATTTTCCCAGTTATCATTATTTACCTGATATTATCCAGACACATTGTACAGGGTGTTGCCCTCGGCAGTGTGAAAGGATAAATTAGAATATAGCTACAAATGAAAAAAACTTCCCTGAGAACCGCCGTGATTCCCCATATCACGGCGGTTCTTCTTTGGTGTAGCAGAAAAAGATTACAATATTAAAAAACATCATAATAATTGCCTGAAATAATCAAACATAAGCTCTTTCTTTCCTATTATAAGTATGCTATAATAAACGCAGATTTTGGAAAAAGAAATGGTTGAGAAGTGAATCTGCACAATCCTTTCAGAACGGAGGAAGACATGACAGAAGGCGGTTTTTTAGTTTTCATGGGAATTTTATTACTTTTGGTTGTCATCGTTGTTGTGATAGCGGTTGTTTCATCTGTGGCAGGTGCGGCAGCAGCAATCGTTGATGATGAAGACAGCGAAGATGAATAGAACAGGGTGAGAACAGAATAGTGGGGCGGTACTTTTGTGCCAGTCCCCTTTTTGCAGGTCTTATGGATACTGCGAAATGTCCCGAGATCGAATCATAAGAAAGGAGACAGAGATTATAATGCAGTTACTTACATTTTTGTTAAATGGAGTGAAGTTTGGTATTCCTGTCAATGATGTGGAATCCATTGAAACAAGAATGAATGTGGTGAATATTCCAAATTCACTGCCACAGGTTCATGGGATCATGAATCTGCACGGAGAAGTTATTGCAGTGTACAGTCTGGCAGAACAGTTTCATTATCCGGAACAGGAAATCAACAATATCATCGTTGTATCCATGAATGGTACAAAGATTGGGCTTGAGGTTGGAAACGTGGATGAGATTATTGATGTCCCGGATGAGAAGGTTATTTCCATGCCAGTCATTATGAAAGCAGTAGAAAATTGTTTTGATGAGGTTGCTTCCTATGCAAAAGAACTGATCGTTCTGATCGAGGTATCAAAGCTGATGCCGGAAGCAGAGCAGCAGGCAATACAGAAATTGGTAGAACAACAGTCATAAACAAAAAAGAGTAAAGCCTCTGTTATTATATATTGGAAAGATACAGTCTCGTGGGATGGAGTACCGATAGGTACTCCATTTTTGCGTAAATAGGAAATTTTGTTCCATTTCTAAAATAATTCTAAATTCTGTCCGATTTTCCTTGCATTTTGATGAGAGAGGAGTAAACTGATTTTTACCGACCGACCGGTCGGTTTTGGCTTGCGGGAATGCAATAGCCAATCAGACATATAATTTTTCAGGAGGAACGAGAATGATCCCGAAGTATAGTGTAAAACGTCCATACACAGTATTAGTGGCTGTTGTACTGGTGATCGTTTTAGGAGTTGTTTCACTGACGAGAATGACAACGGATCTGCTGCCACCAATGAATCTGCCGTATGTGATCGTTGTTACAACAGATGTGGGTGCAAGTCCGGAGGAAGTGGAAAAGGATGTGACATCGCCAATCGAAGCGGCAATGGCAACGACTTCCAATATTAATAACGTAAGTTCCATGTCCTATGATAACTATTCTATGGTTATTTTGGAGTATGAACAGAGCACGAACATGGATTCTGCTATGATTGAGATTCAGCAGCAGCTGGATCAGTTGACCGGACAGTTCCCGGATTCAGCGGGCTCACCGATCATTATGCAGATTGATCCGGATATGATGCCGGTCATGATCGGATCTGCGGATGTGGATGGTATGGATCAGGCAGAGATATCTAATTATGTAGATAATGAATTATTACCGCTGCTTGAGAGTATCGAGGGTGTGGCATCTGTGACGGCAACAGGTGTGCTGGATACGGACCTTCAGGTAACCATGAATCAGGAAAAAATAGATGCTTTAAACGAACAGATTTTAAGCAAAATAGATGCCCGGTTTACAGATGCACAGGCAGAGTTAGATAAGGCATCTTCCCAGATCGACAGTGGGAAAAAGAAGCTTTCCGATAGTGAAAAAGAGATGGGAAGCCAGCTTGGAGCAGGTGAAAATGAGATCATTAATAATAAAATCCAACTGTTTAACACCGAAGCAGATCTGACCACACAATTATCAGATCTTCAGAAATCACAGTCGTCCATGGATGGTGCAATCAAGTCGTTACAGTCAGCTTATGATGGAGCAACACAGTTACAGAGCGCGATTGACGGTTTACAGAAAGCAAAAGACGGTGTCAGCCAGGCGAAGAGTGGGGCAAAGCAGTTATATCAGGCGCACGATGGTGTAATGGCAATTTTAACAGCAAAAAATCCAATGACAGGTGCAGACATGACAGTGGAGGAAGCGCTTGCAGCAGCGGTTCAATATGGTCAGATGACACAGGAACAGGCGAATCAGTTGAAAACAGTGATTTCAACTTTACAGGCAGATCCTAAAATGTTAGAAGCATATAAAAATGCGGCCAGTGAATCCGATTTCGTCGCATACATGGAATCCACAGCCATTGCCCAGATCAACGCACAGGCAGGGACTACCTATACAAGTGAGAGTGACATTGCAAGCCAGATCGTGACCTTACAGTCAAAACTGGACGACATCAATGTGATGCTGATGAATCAGGCATCCTCTTTTGCAGATGCAGGCGTGACGCTGACTTCTTACAAAGACATTCCGGCTGCAATCTCAAAATTAAGTGAGAGCAAGACGCAGATCGCGGCGGGAATTGCGACAATCGAGTCCGCCCAGACACAGGTGGCAGACGGTAAAACATCTTTAGATGACGCATTAGTGACTTTAAATGAATCCCAGATAGCCGGTATCATGGAGATGAGCAAGGGATATGCGGATCTTGCTGTTGCAGCAAATAAGATCGAAGAGGGACAGAGCCAGTTAGATGATGCAAAAGAGCAGGCAAAAGATTCAGCGGATCTGAACACAATCCTTACAATGGATACCTTAAAAAATCTTCTGACAGCACAGAACTTCTCCATGCCGGCAGGTTATGTGACAGAGGGAGACGAGCAGTATCTGGTGCGTGTCGGAGATGAGGTGACATCCAAGGCAGACCTTGAAAATCTCGTCCTGATGGATCTTGGTATGGATGGTATCGAACCGATCAAACTGTCGGATGTGGCAGATATCGAATACATTGACAATTCCGGAGATTCCTATTCCAAAGTGAATGGAAATCCGGCGGTAATGCTTTCGATTGAAAAGCAGACCGGCTATTCCACCGGAGATGTGACAGACCGGTTATTGGATAAATTTGACAGCCTGGAAAAAGAAAATACAGATTTACATTTGAGCGTTCTCATGAATCAGGGTATTTACATTGACATGATCGTGAAATCAGTCGTAGAAAACATGATCGTGGGAGCCATCCTTGCAATTATTGTATTGTTATTATTCTTAAAAGATATCAAACCTACACTTGTAATAGCATGTTCCATTCCGCTCAGTGTTGTTTTTGCAGTGGTACTGATGTACTTTACGAATATTACGTTAAACATCATTTCACTGTCGGGTCTGGCACTCGGAATTGGTATGTTGGTGGATAACTCCATCGTCGTGATCGAGAATATCTATCGATTGCGCGGGGAGGGATATTCGATTCGAAAGGCAGCCGTGGAGGGTGCTTCACAGGTGACAGGAGCAATCATAGCATCCACACTTACAACCATCTGTGTATTTGCACCGATTATTTTTACAGAGGGTATCACAAGACAGTTATTTGTGGATATTGCGCTGACAATTGCATTTACGCTTGCAGCGAGTCTTCTCGTGGCATTGACTTTCGTGCCGATGATGGCAGCAGGATTATTAAAAAATACAAAAGAGATCAGGCATAATTTCTTTGACAAAGTAAAAGAGGTTTATGGAAAAATTTTAGCAGTATGTCTGCGTTTTAAGCCAATCGTATTTATCGCGGTGATCGTATTGCTTGGAACAAGTGTTGTGGCAGCATTTTCCAGAGGATATTCTTTCATGGATATGAATATGGAAACGAACCAGATCAGTGCGACGATAACGTTTGACGAACTGACAGAAATGGCAGATGAAGTCGTGGAAAAAGCATTGACGATCGATGGCATTGAGACCATTGGTGCCATGGCAGGCGGAAGTGTTCTTTCCATGATGGGAAGCAGTTCTACAGACAGTATTTCCATGTATATGATTTTGGATGAAGAATCTGAAGTGAGCAGTGCAGATGTAATCGAACAGTTGGATGAACTGACCAAAGACATGGACTGCGAAGTTACAACAGACACCTCTGCTTCTGATATGACATCACTTATGGGAAGTGGACTGACGATCAATGTAAAAGGAAATAATCTTGACAAACTGCAGGAACTTGCAGGCGAGGTTGCAAAAGTCGTAGAGAACACCGAGGGAACTGTGGATGTGGATGATGGACTTGCCAATACGACACCGTCTTTCACCATTTCTGTAGACAAGGAAAAAGCTGCGAAATATGGCATGACCGTTGCACAGGTATTCCAGCTTGTTTATGGGGAGATGGCATCCTCAACATCTGCAACGACAATCTCTACCGATGTAAATGATTATCAGGTTTATGTACAGAGCGAGGAGCAGTCCGATGTTACATTGGATGATATCAAAAACCTGACCTTTACCTATACAGACAGAGAAGGAAACGAGACAGAAGTAGAGCTTTCTGATATTGCACAGTTTGAGGAAGGTTACACCTTAGGATCGATCAACCGTGATGCGCAGACCAGATATATCAGTGTGACCGCAGGAGTGGATGATGACCATAATGTCAGTCTGTTAAGCAATGAGATCCAGAAAGAGTTAGATAAGATCGATCTGCCGGAAGGATACTCCATTGAGATGGCAGGTGAGGATGAGATGATCGCAGATGCGATGAATCAGTTGTATCTGATGCTTCTTTTGGCAGTCATCTTCATTTACCTTGTCATGGTAGCACAGTTCCAGTCACTGTTGTCGCCGTTTATCATTATGTTTACAATCCCGCTGGCATTTACAGGCGGTCTGTTCGCACTTTACTTTACCGGCAACGAAGTCAGCGTTGTGGCAATGATCGGATTTGTCATGCTTGCCGGAATTATCGTAAATAACGGTATCGTTATGGTAGACTTTATCAACCAGCTCCGCCGTGGCGGAATGGAGAAAAAAGACGCCATTATCGAATCCGGAAAAACGAGACTCCGTCCAATCCTTATGACCGCACTCACCACGATCCTGTCCATGTCCACGATGGCAGTCGGACTTGGAGAAGGTTCAGAAATGATGCAGCCAATGGCGATCGTAACGGTCGGCGGTTTGTTATATGGTACACTGTTAACTCTGATCGTTGTTCCATGTATTTATGATGCATTCAACCGCAATAAGAGCATGGTCGAGGAGGACTTATAATGGATGAGCAGAAACTGATCCACGATCCATCACAGAAAGTACTTGCCATGTATCAGGCAGTCATTGAGTTCATTAATGAAGGCTGTGATATCAACACTTTAAAAGTAGCTGATATCACAGGCCGGGCAGGCATTGGAAAAGGAACGGCATACGAATATTTTTCTTCAAAGGAAGAGATAATCTCTTCTGCAATTTTATATTATGTGAAAGTGTGCTTTGAAAAACTGCAGGTAATTTCTACAGATAACAGAACGTTTCAACAGAAAATTAACGAGGTTATGGATTTTATTGATGAGCATGTAAAAGAAAAGCAGGGTGTCTTTTTTCTGATAAAAATGGTTTTGGAATCATACGAGATACCAAAGAATCTGAAAGATGAGTATGAGCGTATGAAACACCAGTGCTGCGATAAGGAGAAAAACGAGATTATCGACTGCATTGTGGAGGAGGGTGTCCGCGAAGGTCTGATCCGGGAGGAGAATGTTTTCCTGCGAAGAGCCGCGGTCGAAACCCAGCTTTCGGTCTATTTTATGTACCGCATTGCAGCAGAGAAAAAAATCGAACTTGACCTGGAGGCAGATTTTCTGAGAGAATATGTCTATCAGAATCTGTTGAAATTATTAGGATAGAAAGAAGGAATGAATAAATTAAAATCACGTATAAAAAATCAGTTGACAAATGCCACTTTAGCTTTTATGATGAAAAAAGATATAAAAAGGTGATGAGAAAGAGGAGTACACACAGACACCTGAAAGAGAATGACATTCACCGGCTGAGAGATGTCACCAGAACATGTTGTGTGGAAGGTAGCTTTTGAACCGTCGCGCAGAACCTGTCTGTTGCAGATAAGTGGCAGAACTTGCAAGTTGATCATGCGGAGAAAATTTTCGTATATCGCCAGAAGCAGTCAGAAGTAAGCGAGAACGAGTTGTCCCCGTTACCGGACAGTGGCTTAGGAATGAGCCGGCAGAGATATGTTGTTTTTACAACATAACAAAGGTGGTACCGCGTTGACACGCCCTTTGCATCCGTATGGATGTGAAGGGCTTTTATTTTTTTAAGAAAGGAAAAAGACAAATGAAGGAATTAGCAAAGACCTATGACCCAAAGGGCATTGAAGAACGTCTCTATAAAAAATGGGAAGACAACGGTTACTTCCATGCAGAAGTAGATCGCAGCAAGAAACCATTCACCATTGTGATGCCTCCACCAAACATTACCGGACAGCTTCACATGGGACACGCATTAGACAATACCATGCAGGATATTTTGATCCGCTACAAGAGAATGCAGGGTTACAATGCATTATGGCAGCCTGGAACAGACCACGCTTCCATTGCAACCGAAGTAAAAGTCATCCAGTCCTTAAAAGAAAAAGGAATCGACAAGGCAGATCTTGGAAGAGAAGGTTTCTTAGAGAAATGCTGGGAGTGGAGAGAGGAATACGGTAACCGTATCATCAACCAGTTAAAGAAAATGGGATCTTCTGCTGACTGGCAGAGAGAACGTTTTACCATGGATAAAGGATGTTCTGATGCCGTACAGGAAGTTTTTATTAAATTATATCAAAAAGGATATATCTACAAGGGTTCCCGTATCGTAAACTGGTGCCCGGTTTGTAAGACATCCATTTCCGATGCGGAGGTAGAGCATGAGGAGCAGGACGGATTCTTCTGGCATATCAATTACCCGGTAGTTGGTGAGGAAGGAAGATTCGTAGAGATCGCAACGACAAGACCGGAGACTTTATTCGGAGATACCGCTGTTGCTGTAAACCCGGATGATGAGAGATACAAAGACATCGTTGGAAAAATGTTAAAACTTCCGATGACAGACCGTGAGATTCCGGTGATCGCTGATCCATATGTAGACAAAGAGTTTGGAACCGGATGTGTGAAGATCACACCAGCCCATGACCCGAACGACTTTGAGGTTGGAAAACGCCACAACCTGGAAGAAATCGTTGTCATCAATGACGATGCAACCATGAACAAGTTAGCAGGAAAATATGAGGGAATGGACCGCTACGAGTGCAGAAAAGCATTAGTAAAAGATTTAGAGGAAGCGGGACTTTTAGTAAAAGTTGTTCCACATTCCCACAACGTAGGTACACATGACCGCTGCGGCACAACCGTTGAACCAATGATCAAACAGCAGTGGTTCGTGAAAATGGACGAGATGATCAAACCGGCAGTTGAAGGCGTAAAAAATGGTGATATCCAGTTACTTCCAAAACGTATGGAGAAGACATACTTCAACTGGACAGACAATATCCGTGACTGGTGTATTTCCAGACAGTTATGGTGGGGACACAGAATCCCGGCATACTACTGTGATGAGTGTGGCGAGATGGTAGTTGCCAAAGAAGCACCTCATAAGTGTCCGAAATGTGGATGCACCCATATGACACAGGACCCGGATACCTTAGATACCTGGTTCTCCTCTGCTTTATGGCCATTCTCAACACTTGGCTGGCCGGAAAAAACAGAAGACTTAGATTACTTTTATCCAAATGATGTTTTAGTAACCGGATATGATATTATCTTCTTCTGGGTAATCCGTATGATCTTCTCCGGTTACGAGCAGATGGGCAAAGCGCCATTCCATACCGTATTATTCCACGGTCTGGTACGTGACTCCCAGGGACGTAAGATGAGTAAGTCTCTTGGAAACGGTATCGATCCGTTAGAGGTTATTGACAAATATGGTGCTGACGCACTTCGTCTGACACTGATCACAGGCAATGCACCTGGTAACGATATGCGTTTCTACTGGGAGAGAGTAGAGTCTTCCAGAAACTTTGCCAATAAAGTATGGAATGCTTCCCGTTTCATCATGATGAACTTAGAGGGCGCAGAGATCAAAACCCCTGCTCTCGATGAATTAAAGGCAGCCGACAAATGGATTTTATCCAGAGTGAACACACTTGCAAAAGATGTGACAGAGAACATGGATAAATTCGAGATGGGTATCGCCGTACAGAAAGTTTATGACTTTATCTGGGATGAATTCTGTGACTGGTACATCGAGATCACAAAAGTTCGTACCTATAACAAAGAGAATGATCCGGCATCTGCAAATGCAGCATTCTGGACCTTAAAGACGGTACTGACAGAGGCATTA
>OGCP01000547.1_pt1 | contig 15850 bp, 13 predicted proteins | sample 1570191 | NCBI WGS metagenome assembly OGCP01 (sample SAMEA2582180, study PRJEB24529) | metagenome | biome: Human gut stool | place: China | collected 2011
CATCTGACGGTGGAGTATTACACGAATGAGGAAATGAAAATTGTCGGTCTGATCGACTCCGTTTCTTACGAGTATTAATGTTTGTCTTATCATGGATCAAATTTTTTCGTGGATATGTGTATGTGCATCTTACCGGATATGCCACAGAGCGTTTCCTGAATTTATGTGGCAGCCGCAACATTTTAATCTGGAATTTAAAACCAACGGAAGATGGGTACTATTTTTATATCAGCGTGGATGGTTACCGCAGTTTAAAGCCAATCTTAAAAAAAAAGAACACAAAGGGTCTATCTACAAAAACATACGGTGTGCCGTTTCAACTGTTCCGCTACCGGAAACATAAAGTATTTGCGGCAGGAATCGCCGTTTCCGCTGTTTTGCTCTTTTACTGTTCCGGTTTTGTCTGGAATATTGAAGTAAAAGGCAATTCTTATCTGTCAGAGGAGACAATCCTCACGTTTTTGCAGAACGAAAATGCAGGCTTCGGTGTGCCAAAAAGAAATATCAACTGTGAAGAACTGGAAGAAAAACTGCGTTCTGCATACAGTGAAGTCATCTGGACTTCGGTAAAAGTCTACGGCACGAAAATGACGGTGGAACTTCAGGAAAATCTGCTGCCGGAGGAGGAATACGAGGCAAAGGATGACACGCCGGAAGATATCGTTGCAAAAAAAGACGGTGTCATTGCTTTCATGGTGACGAGGACAGGAACACCGCTTGTGACCGCAGATATGGAAGTGAAAAAGGGAGATATCCTTGTCAGCGGCAGGGCAGAAATCTTGAATGACGACGGTGAAGTGGCGGAATATATTTATCCGGGAGCGGACGCAGATATTATTGCAGAAGTAAATTTTTATTATGAGGATGAAATAAATATTTCGTATCAGGATAAAATAAAAACAGGCAGGGCAAAAAAAGATTATGGGATCAGGTTCTTTGATTATCACCTGAAAAATCCATTTTTCCGGCAGGACTATGAGCAGTTTGATCTGACGGAGCATGCCAGCCAGCTGCATTTTACCGACAATTTTTATCTTCCGGTTTATTTTGAAACCTATTTGTATGAAGAATGTCAGACAGAGGAAAAAACGTATAGTAAAACAGAGGCAGCAGCAATTGCACAGAGCCGTTTTGAGCAATATCTTGCAAATTTAGAGGAAAAAGGTATTCAAATTCTGGAAAAAAATGTTATGATAGAAAAAGCAGATCAGAAATATGTGGTAACAGGGACGGTGGATGCCTATGAATCCATCGTTTCATATCAGCCGACAGAGATTCTGGAAATAACGAGTGAAGAGAGGCAGCAACCGAATGAGTCTGACTGAAATATCTTTAAATATACCAACCGAACATGTGGCAAATGTCTTTGGACAGTTTGATGCCTATATAAAGAAAATTGAGCGCACTCTTAATGTGACGGTAGTCGTTCGTGGAGATTCCATGAAACTGATTGGAAATGAACGTCAGATCAAGAGTGCTTCTAATGTGTTTATGCAGCTTTTGGAGTTGTCCAAAAGGGGAAATGTCATCACGGAGCAGAATGTGAATTATGCATTGTCTTTAGCGGCGGAGGCGAAAGAATCTGCGATCGTCGAGATCGATAAGGACTGTATCTGTCATACAATCAACGGAAAACCGGTCAAGCCAAAGACGCTTGGACAGAAGAATTATGTGGATGCCATCCGCCAGAAGATGATCGTCTTCGGAATGGGACCGGCAGGTACCGGTAAAACATACCTTGCAATGGCAATGGCGATCACAGCGTTCAAAAATGAGGAGGTCGGAAGGATCATTCTGACCAGACCGGCGATCGAGGCAGGCGAGAAACTTGGATTTCTGCCGGGAGACTTACAGAGCAAGGTCGATCCGTATCTGCGCCCGTTATATGATGCGCTTTATCAGATCATGGGAGCTGAGAGTTTCCAGAAGAATATGGAAAAAGGATTGATCGAGGTTGCCCCTCTTGCCTACATGAGAGGCCGGACTTTAGATAATGCGTTTATTATTTTAGACGAGGCACAGAACACAACACCTGCCCAGATGAAGATGTTTTTAACCCGCATCGGATTTGGTTCTAAAGCAGTCATCACAGGTGATGCAACGCAGAAAGATCTCTCACCCGGAACAACTTCAGGTCTGGATGTTGCACTGAAAGTGTTAAAAAAGGTAGATGAGATTGGTATCTGTGAACTGACCAGCCAGGACGTTGTGCGCCACCCGGTCGTACAGAAAATTGTAAAAGCATACGAAGATTATGAAAATCGCAATAAAAAGAAACCGGCAGAGCAGAAGAAAAAGTGGGAGAAACGATAGATGAAGGAACAGTTTGTGGCAAAGAGGATCGTGAATATAGGATTGATTTTTCTTGTTGCAATTGGGTTTTCTGTCATTGCCGGCAGGATGAGCGGGATGTATTTAGACCAGCTTCTTGGAATTGGAGCATTGACGGTTCTGTTTATGGTTTTGTTTGCGTTTCTTTTGATTTATGAGAGAAACCGGAAAAGAATATCGCATAATCGCGAGACGGATTATGGTAAGATTTTTAAGGGATTTTTGCTGACTGCAATTCTTGCAGTGATCTTTCTTTTCCTGCCGGAGTTTACAAGTCCGGTCATGATCCTGCCAATCTTAATGTCGGCGGTCGGAACGTATGAGCTTGCTGTGTGCAGTTCCTTTTTCTTTTGTACCGTATTGGAGATGGCAAAGGGCTGTCAGTCCTATGAGATCCTGTGCTGCACGATGCTGCTTCTGGCAGGATTTATGATCACACATATGCTGGAAGATACCCGGAATAAAATGTGGTATCTGATCCTTATCTTTGCAGTGGCTGTTTTGATCCCGGTACTTTTTTCGTACTTTTTTTATCAGGAACCGCATTATGATATTCTGGGCAAAGCTGCAATTGGAGCTGCATTGACGGATCTTGCGGCCGCATTTATATATCCGTTTCTCACGAAGCAGAAAGAGGCTGAGATTGATAATTTCTTAACAGATATCACGGAAGAGGATTACGGTCTTTTGCGTGAACTGAAGAAGTTTTCGAGGCAGGAATACAGACATGCCCTTCGTGTGTCGGGAATCGCCGAAAAATGTGCATATATTGTAGGGGCAGATGCTGCTGTCTGTAAAGCGGCTGGGCTTTATTATCGTATTGGGGTTTTTGATGGCGATCCTATGGTGGAAAACGGGGTTGCAAGAGCGCAGAATCATTGCTTTCCGGAAAAGGTGACGGAAATCCTCTCTGAGTATTATGGAATCGAAAAGATGCCGTCCACCATTGAATCTGCGATCGTACAGATTGTAGACGGGATGATCAAGAAGTTAGAAGCACTTGAGAAGACAAGCAAAATCGCCGGTGGCTGGAACAAGGAAATGGTGATCTATCAGACCTTGAATGAGTTCTCTGCCCAGGGACTTTACGACCAGTCCGGACTTAGTATGAATATGTTTTTAAAAATCAGAGAATATCTGGTAAAAGAGGAGGCTTTACTGTTATGACATTGAACTTTGAAGCGGAAGTAAACGTACCATTTGATTTTGATGTGGAAGCTTTAGCAGGGGAAGTGATCAACTTTACTTTGGAACACGAAGATTTCCCATATGAACCTGAGGTAAATCTCACATTAGTAGACAATGAGGGGATCCATGCCATTAACAAAGAATTTCGTGAGATTGACCGTCCTACGGATGTTTTATCATTTCCAATGCTTTCCTATGAAAATGCAGGAGATTTTTCAAAACTGGAAGATGATTATGATGATAATTTTAACCCGGATACCGGAGAAATTATGCTTGGAGATATTGTGATCTCGGTGGACAAGGTTTTAGAACAGGCAGAGAGTTACGGGCATACCACAAAAAGAGAGTATGCATTTCTGATCGTACATAGCATGTTACACCTGTTTGGCTATGACCACATGACACCGGAGGAAGCTGCGGTGATGGAAGCAAAACAAAAACAGATTCTTGATGAGATGAACATCACAAGATAAAGAAATTTTGAGGAATAATATGAGTAATAAAAAGAGTAGCACCAGTTTTTTAGTGCAGGGTTCCATTCTTGCAATGGCATCGATCATCAGCAGGATCATCGGTCTGGTATACCGTATCCCGCTGACTGCTATCATCGGAAATAAAGGAAATGACTATTATGGCTGTGCCTTTGAGATTTATAATATATTGCTGATCATTTCTTCCTACAGTCTGCCGCTTGCAGTATCAAAGCTTGTGTCCGCAGATATGTCGCTTGGAAGAAAGAAGAATGTATACCGTATTTTGAAATGTGCGCTGATCTTCGGACTGGTGTCCGGCACGATCGCTGCATTGATCCTATTCTTTGGGGCTGAGTTTATTACAGGAACGATCATGAAGACACCTTACAGTATTTTTGCAGTGAAGGTGCTGGTGCCAACACTGATCGTAGTTGCGGTGCTCGGCGTTATGCGGGGATTTTTTCAGGGACTCGGAACGATGATGCCAAGCGCAGTCTCACAGATCTTAGAACAGATTGCAAATGCAATCGTGAGTGTGTGGGCAGCCTATGTGCTTTACAGTTACGGAACCAAAGTGGGAGCGGTGCTTGGAAATACAGAAAACTATGCGGCAGCCTACGGTGCAGCCGGAGGAACGCTTGGTACGGGCACAGGAGCTGTGGTCGGGCTTTTGTTTGCATCTTTTGTGCTGGTCGCATATTTAAGTGTGTTTAAGCGTCAGATGAAGCGGGAACGCCGGGCAAAAGTTGACAGCTATTCGTATATTTTTAAAATATTATTTATCACGATCATACCGGTTCTGATGAGTACTACAATCTACAATTGTAATGCAATTTTAGATCAGGCAATTTTTAAAAATATTGCGAACCTGCAGGGATACTCTGCAAATGATATCAGTGAGTGGAATGGTATTTATACCGGTAAATATAAAACCCTGATCAATGTGCCAATCTCGATCGCATCTGCCCTGGCAGCATCTTCCGTGCCAGCATTGACTGCGGCTTACACGAATGGTAAGAAAGAGGCAGTCCGCTCACAGATCAACACAGCCATCCGTTTTATCATGGTGGTTGCGTTCCCGTGTGCAGTGGGAATGGGTGTTCTTGCATCTCCAATCTTACAGCTTTTGTTCCGTGATTCCTCGGAACTTGCAGCGAGTATGTTACAGCTTGGTGCTGTTTCTATTGTATTTTTCTCGTTGTCAACACTCTCAAATGGTTTGTTACAGGGGATTAACCGTATGCGGGAACCGGTAAAAAATGCATTGATCGCACTGGTGCTTCATATTGGACTGCTTGTCGTCCTTATGTATGCCTTTCAGTTAAATATTTACGCAGTTGTTTATGCAAATGCATTTTTTGGCCTGTTGATGTGTGTCTTAAATGCATACTCTGTGAAAAAATACAGCGGCTACCGGCAGGAAATCAGACGTACCTTTGTGATACCGGGCATTTCTGCGCTCATTATGGGTGTTGCAGTTTATCTGTCGTATCAGCTTGCATTATATCTCTTTCGTGTGAATGCGATTGCAACCGTATTTAGCATTTTTATCGGTGTGATCGTCTATGCAGTGGTTCTTTTGCTGCTGAAAGGACTGACAGAAGAGGAGATTTTAAAATTTCCGAAAGGTGCTGCACTTGTAAGGCTTGCAAGAAAAATGCATCTGCTGCGATAAATTGTAAAACAAATTTACCGGCATGAAAATTTTTCGTTTAAGAATGTAAAAAATGGCAAATACTTATCAGGGGTGATGAAATTGAAAAAAATGATAAGTGTTTGCCTTTTATTTGTATTGCTTTTGGCCGGTTCTTTATGGATAGACCAGACAATGCGTTCTTCTGAGAAAACAAAGCCGGAAGAGGTGGCAGAAGAAATGGCTGCTGATACGGAAAAAATGACAGAGAGCATGTCACATCTCTCTTATACAAAATATTATGTCCATGCCCAGGAAGGCTATGTGGTCATCTGTCAGGCGGATCATGAGACGGTTTACTGTGAGACTTCTATCCGGGTGGAACATCTCCCGGAGGAACTTCAAAGCAGTTTAGAAGATGGGATTGCACTTTATTCGGATGAGGAATTATATGAATTTCTTGAGAATTATTCCTCGTAATTATTTGATTGTTACTTTTACTTATGGTAATATAAAAAAGGTTTTCAATAACTCTGAACCATGGGGATCAGAAACGTTAAAGGTTAGCAATTACCCGGATAAATACAATGTGAGGAATCATGAATATAAATGAGAAAAAAAGCTTTGATGTCATTGTGATCGGCGGTGGAGCTGCAGGAATGATGGCTGCCATCACAGCCGCGTCCAACGGGGCGGACACGATGATCTTAGAGCATAAAGACCGTGTGGGGAAGAAGATTTTATCCACCGGAAACGGAAAATGTAATTATACGAACGAATTGCAGGGTGTCACGTATTATCGCGGAGATGACCCTGCATTTGTGCTGCCGGTCATGGAACAATTTGGTTTTGCCGAGACGGTTTCTTTTTTTGAAAAACTTGGGATTTATCCCAAAAACAGGAATGGTTACTATTATCCAGCAAGTGAGCAGGCGGCATCAGTATCAGATGTGCTCCGGATGGAGTTGACATTCCGCCACGTCCCGGTGGTAACGGAGTGTGAACTTCGCAATATTTCAGGGAAAAAAAACGGTTTTCTGTTAGAGACAGGAAAAGGAAGATTTTCTGCAGAAAAAATTATTTTTGCCACGGGTCTTTTGGCTGCACCCAAAACCGGGAGTGATGGAAGTGCGATTCCTCTGATCAAGGCGTTTGGACATCGTTTTTCAGATATTGTTCCGGCGTTAACTGCATTACAGTGCAGGGAATCCTTTTTTAAACAGCTCGCAGGAATCCGCACAGAGGCAGAAGTTTCTCTTTTTATAGCTGGAGAGAACATCATTTCTGAGCGTGGCGAACTTCAATTGACGGATTATGGAATTTCCGGCATTCCGGTTTTTCAGGTCAGTCGTTTTGCAACAAAAGCGTTAAAGAAAAAGCAGGCGGTTACAGCACAGATTGATTTTCTGCCAAAGCTGAGTGAACAGGAGACAGAACAATTGTTCGAAAGCCGCTTTCGAGAATATGCGCATGGCAAGACTGCGGACGAGGCAATGGTCGGGCTGCTGAACCATAAATTGAGCGATGTGCTGTTAAAGGAAGCGCACATTTCGCTGAAAAAGCCGGCAGAGGAGATCACGAAAAAGGAATTGCTGCAGCTTGTAAAACAGTGTAAGCACATGGAAGTCTGTGTGACAGGAAGCAAGTCTTTTGAACAGGCACAGGTCTGCGCAGGCGGTGTACATACGGATGAGATCGATCCACAGACAATGGAGTCGAGACTTGTTCCAAACGTTTACTTTGCAGGGGAAGTCGTTGACATTGACGGTATGTGCGGCGGCTACAATTTGCAGTGGGCATGGTCAAGTGGTTATGTGGCCGGCAGGCATGCGGCAGAATGATACCGGACACATTTTTTTGTGCGGTGAACAGAAAAGCGGATGCGTAAAGGATTTATAATAAAACACAGGAAGATCAGGAAAAAGAATGATTCGAGTCAGTCAGTTAAAACTGCCCGTAGAACATAGTGATGAGCAGTTCTATCAGAAAATTGAAAAAAGTTTAAAAATAAAAAGAGATCAGATCAAAAAGTTACAGATTGTAAAAAAATCAATCGACGCAAGGAAGAAACCGGACGTTTCTATTGTCTACTCTGTAGATGTATGGGTTGACAATGAAGAGAAGATTTTAAAACACTCCGGAAATAAAAATGCAGTCTGCGTCAAAGAGAAAAAATATAAAGTACCGGAACATGGCACAGAGTGTATGAATCACCGACCGGTGGTAATCGGGGCAGGTCCTGCAGGACTTTTCTGTGCGTATCTGCTGGCAAGGGAAGGATACAGACCTCTCGTATTCGAACGCGGAAAAAAGGTCGGGGAGCGGACGGAAGATGTTTTACATTTCTGGAAAACAGGCGTACTCGATCCGACGTCTAACGTGCAGTTTGGCGAAGGCGGTGCAGGAACGTTTTCAGACGGAAAATTGAATACTCTGGTGAAAGATCCTCTTGGGCGCAACCGGTTCGTATTAGATACGTTTGTCTCCTTTGGAGCACCGGAGAAAATCACCTATGAGAACAAGCCGCATATTGGAACGGATATTTTATCGAAAGTGATTGCGGCAATGCGCGAAGAAATCCTTCATCTGGGTGGCACATTCGAGTTTGAGAGCTGTGTAACAGATATTCGGGTGGAAAACCAGAAGATCAAAGCCGTTGAAATCAATCACAATACCTGGATGGAAACGGAAGTCTGTGTGCTTGCACTTGGGCACAGTGCGCGCGATACGTTTGAGATGCTTCAGAAGACCGGACTTTTTATGGAGCCAAAGGCCTTTGCGGTCGGTTTCCGTGTGGAACATCCGCAGAAAGACATTAACCGCAGCCAGTATGGGGAAAAATACGCAGAACTGCTTGAGGCAGCACCTTATAAAGTGACCGCAAACCTTGCAAACGGACGAGGCGTTTACTCTTTCTGCATGTGCCCGGGCGGCTATGTCGTGAATGCCTCCTCGGAGAAAAAACGGCTTGCAGTGAACGGAATGAGTTATTCCGACCGAGGAAGCAAGAATGCAAACAGCGCGGTCATCGTCTCTGTGACACCGGATGATTTTGACGGAACGGACGCACTCTCCGGTGTGGAATTCCAGCGCAGACTCGAAGAAAAAGCGTTTGCCCTTGGAAACGGAAAAATTCCACAGCAGCTTTTCGGTGATTACTGTGAAAATAAAAAAAGCACAGGATATGGAACTTTTTCTTCGGAGACAAGAGGTGAGACTGCATTTTCAAATTTAAGAGGTCTGTTTCCGGATGAGATGGAGCAGTCTTTTATCGAGGGAATGCATTCCTTTTCAAAACATATCCCGGATTTTGACCGGAACGATGCGATCCTGTCCGGCGTGGAGAGCCGGACATCCTCACCGGTACGCATCCGCAGGGATGAGGCGTTTGAGGCAAATATCAGAGGCATTTATCCATGCGGAGAGGGAGCCGGATATGCCGGAGGGATCACTTCTGCGGCAATGGACGGCATGAAAGTGGCAGAGGCGGTCATTCGAAAATATCAGCCTTTCAAATAAGGAAATCGCAGTCAGAAGAATCAGATAATTGCGCATGATAAACAGGCGCAATGGAAGGAAGTAACATAAGTGGCAGAATTTACACCAATGATGCAGCATTATCTGCAGACCAAAGAAGAATATAAAGATTGTATTTTATTTTACCGTCTCGGTGATTTTTATGAGATGTTTTTTGATGATGCCGTGTTAGTGTCAAAAGAGTTAGAGCTGACATTAACCGGAAAAAGCTGCGGTATGGAGGAACGTGCGCCGATGTGCGGTATCCCATATCATGCGGTGGAAGGATATTTAAACCGTCTGGTAGCCAATGGACATAAAGTGGCGATCTGTGAGCAGGTGGAAGATCCGAAGCTTGCAAAAGGAATTGTAAAAAGAGAGGTCATCCGTGTTGTAACGCCTGGAACGAATATGGACATCCAGGCTCTGGATGAATCAAAAAACAATTACATTATGTGCATTGTCTATCTGGCAGATAAATATGGGATTTCCCTTGCGGATGTTTCCACCGGCGACTATTATGTCACGGAAGTGGATTCCGAGCGGAAGCTGATCGATGAGATCAATAAATTTGCGCCTTCCGAGATTGTCTGCAATGAGAGCTTTTATATGAGTGGCGTGGATCTGGAAGACATGCGTCATCGTCTTGGAATTACCATTTATTCTCTGGATGCATGGTACTTCAGCGACGAGACGGCGGAGACAACCTTAAAAGGACATTTTCATGTCAATAGTCTGGAGGGGCTTGGTTTAAACGATTATGCTTACGGAACGATCGCGGCAGGGGCATTGTTAAAATATCTCTACGAGACACAGAAAAACAATCTGGATCATATTTCTGCCATACATCCATATTCGACCGGTAAATTTATGATCATTGACAGTTCCACAAGACGAAACCTGGAACTGGTAGAGACAATGCGTGAAAAACAGAAACGTGGTTCACTGCTCTGGGTATTGGACAAGACCAAAACTGCCATGGGCGCAAGACTGCTGCGTTCTTATGTCGAACAGCCGTTGATTGATAAGGCAGAGATAGAAAAAAGACAGGATGCGATTGCAGACATCAACAAACATATGATCACCAGAGAGGAGCTGCGTGAGTACTTAAACCCAATCTACGATCTTGAGCGTCTCATCACCCGTGTGACTTATATGTCCGCAAATCCGAGGGACCTGATCGCATTTAAAAATTCCATTGGAATGCCCCCGCCGATCAAAACATTGCTGGAAGATTTTGATACGGAACTTTTAAAAGAAATTCAGACGGATATGGATTCGTTAGAAGAACTTTATCAGTTAATTGATGCATCGATCATGGAAGAACCTCCGATTTCTGTGCGCGAGGGAGGTCTTATCAAAGACGGTTATAACGAAAATGTAGACAAGTACCGTCACGCAAAGACCGAAGGAAAAACATGGCTTGCAGAGTTAGAGGCAAAAGAGCGTGAAAAGACCGGTATTAAAAACCTCAAAATTAAGTTTAACAAAGTATTCGGATATTATCTGGAAGTGACAAATTCCTACAAGGATCTCGTGCCGGATTACTTTACGAGAAAGCAGACACTCGCCAATGCAGAGCGTTATATCACACCGGAGTTAAAAGAGCTTGAGGATATGATTTTAGGAGCAGAGGACAAGCTGATCAATTTGGAATACGATCTGTTCTGTGAAGTGCGCAACAGGATCGCAGCGGAAGTGGTCCGCATCCAGAAAACAGCAAAAGCGGTAGCAAAGCTTGATGCTTTTGTTTCTCTTGCCGTGGTGGCAGACCAGAATAATTACTGCCGCCCGAAAATTAACGAAAATGGTGTGATCGACATCAAAGACGGCAGGCATCCGGTTGTTGAAAAGATGATGAACAACGATATGTTTATCGCAAATGATACATATTTAGACAACGGCAACAACCGTATTTCCATTATCACGGGACCGAACATGGCGGGTAAGTCCACTTACATGCGTCAAACGGCGATCATAGTGCTGATGGCACAGATTGGAAGCTTTGTTCCGGCATCTTCTGCAAAAATCGGAATTGTTGACCGTATTTTTACAAGGGTTGGAGCGTCAGATGATCTTGCAAGCGGACAGAGCACGTTTATGGTAGAGATGAATGAAGTTGCAAACATCCTGCGCAACGCCACCAGCAACTCGCTGCTCGTCTTAGATGAGATCGGGCGGGGCACAAGCACATTTGATGGTCTGAGCATCGCATGGGCGGTAGTTGAACACATCAGCAATCCGAAGCTGCTCGGAGCCAAGACACTGTTTGCAACACATTACCACGAACTGACCGAGTTAGAGGGCAAACTGCACAATGTGAACAATTACTGTATCGCAGTTAAAGAAAAGGGCGACGATATCGTGTTCTTGCGCAAGATCGTCCGGGGCGGTGCCGACAAGAGTTATGGTATCCAGGTGGCAAAACTGGCAGGTGTGCCGGATTCCGTCATTGAGCGTGCAAAACAGATCGTGGAAGAATTAAGTGCAAATGACATTACCGCAGTTACAAAAAATCTGTCCGTCGAGACCGGAACGAAAAAGAAAAAAGAAAAATTAGACGAAGTGGATCTTGCACAGATGTCTTTATTTGACACGGTAAAAGATGATGATATTTTAGAGGAATTGAAGAGTGTCGATCTGAGCAATATGACGCCAATCGATGCTTTGAATAAATTATACGAATTACAGAATAAGATCAAAAACCGCTGGTAAGGAGCAGCTTTTTGACTGAAAGAAAGGAAGTGTCTGAAAATGCCGGAAATCATGTTACTGAATCAGGAGACGATCGATAAAATCGCAGCGGGCGAAGTGGTAGAACGACCTTCTTCTGTTGTAAAAGAGTTAGTGGAAAATGCGATAGATGCGAAAGCGACTGCCGTGACCGTCGAGATCAAAGAGGGCGGTATCTCTTTTATCCGTATTACGGACAATGGATGCGGAATTGCGAAAAAACAGGTGCCGATTGCTTTTCTGCGTCATTCTACCAGTAAAATCCGCAGTGTGGAAGACCTGCTCAGTATTCATTCCCTTGGCTTCCGCGGTGAGGCACTTTCAAGTATAGCAGCAGTTGCGCAGGTCGAGCTGATCACAAAGACTTACGAGGAACCAGATATGTGATCGAAGGTTCCAAAGAAGTTGAAAACGAGGAGATCGGGGCGCCGGAAGGAACGACTTTTATCGTAAGAAACCTTTTTTACAATGTTCCAGCCAGAAGAAAATTCCTGAAGACCGCCCAGACAGAGGCTGGATATATCAGTGACCTGATGGAGCGCATGGCATTGTCCCACCCGGATGTCTCCTTTAAATTTATTAACAATGGCCAGACAAAACTACACACATCAGGCAATGGAAACGAAAAAGACCTCATTTACCATATTTACGGAAGAGATATTACATCTGCGGTTCTGAAGGTAGAACATGAGACTGAGTTGTTTAAGCTTCGCGGCTTTATTGGAAAACCAATGATCTCCAGAGGAAACCGTAACTATGAGAACTATTTTATCAACGGCCGCTACATCAAAAGTGCACTGATCGCCAAATCCATTGAGGAGGCATACAAGGGCTTTATGATGCAGCACCAGTATCCGTTCTGTGTGCTTTACTTTGAGATGAACTCGGAACTTTTAGATGTCAATGTACATCCGACTAAGATGGAATTGCGGTTCAGTCAGAATGAGGAAATTTATCGTTCTTTATTTGAGATTATCCGAAATACAATCTCTCATCGGGATTTTATCCCGGAAGTTCCGGTGACAGAAGAAAAGAAAGAAATGATTCCACCAGTTCCAAAACATACACCGGAGCCTTTCGAGATCAGGCGGCGAGGTCAGGATGCTTTCTTTGAAAAAATGAAACAGACCAGTGCAAGTCCATTGACTGTGCAGGAAGAAAATTTATTTGCAAAGCCGCTTGCAGCAGAAGCGAAAACAAATACTTCCAAAGAGCCAATAGCAGAGATAAATTCTGAACAACCTACATTAGAAAATAATTTTAAAGAAATCGTATCAGAAATACATGACATAGAATCTACACCGCAGGAAACCGCTCCAATCTATGAGCAGCAGAATTTAGAACAGCTTGACTCTCATTTTCTGACGAAAGATGCAAGAAAAAAACATAAAATCATCGGTCAGTTATTCGATACCTACTGGCTGATCGAATACGAGGATAAACTCTTTATCATCGACCAGCATGCCGCACATGAAAAAGTACTTTACGAGCGCACGATGAAAAAGATTTCAGAGAAAACATTTACATCGCAGACAATCAGTCCGCCAATCATCCTGACATTGAATCAGGATGAGGTGCAGGCACTGGAAACTTATGAATCGCAGCTCTCGATGTTTGGATATCAAATTGAACCTTTTGGTGGGAAAGAATATGCAATTACTGCAATTCCGGCAGATTTTACAGATATCGACATGAAAACCATGTTCATTGAAATGCTGGATGATTTTGCCAATATTTCCGGCAAAGACGCACCGAATCTGATTATGGAAAAAGTGGCGTCTATGTCCTGTAAAGCTGCAGTCAAAGGAAACAATCATCTTTCCAGACCGGAGATTGAAGCGCTGATTGATGAGCTTTTAGAGTTGGATAATCCATACAATTGTCCTCATGGAAGACCAACGATCATTTCCATGACAAAGTATGAAATTGAAAAGAAATTCAGGAGAATCGTATAAAAAATATGACAGAAAAAAGACCGATGGTCATTTTGACCGGACCGACAGCCGTTGGAAAAACAGCCTTGTCCATCGAGCTTGCAAAAAAAATCAACGGATCGATCATCTCCGCAGACTCCATGCAGGTATACCGGCATATGGATATCGGCTCTGCAAAGGTGATGTCGGAGGAGATGGATGGCGTCAGACACTATCTGATCGATGAATTTGAACCGGATGAAGAATTTCATGTGGTAAAATTTGTGGAGCGTGCGAAAGAGCATTTGGAGGAAATATATGCAGAGGGAAAAATCCCAATCATTGCAGGCGGCACAGGATTTTATATTCAGGCACTTCTCTATGATATTGACTTTACAGAGCAGGAGTGTGATGAGGCATACCGGGCAGAATTAGAACTGCTTGCGGCAGAAAAAGGTGCACACTATCTGCACAACATGCTGCGTGAAGTCGATCCGGCGTCCGCAGATGCCATTCATGCCAATAATATCAAGCGCGTGATCCGTGCATTGGAATTTTATCATCTTTCCGGTAAGCGGATTTCAGAACACAATGAAAAAGAGCGGGAGAAAACATCCCCTTATCATTTTGCATATTTTGTGCTCACAGATGAGAGACCACATCTTTATGCGAATATTGACAAACGGGTTGATCTTATGATAGAACAGGGACTTGTGGATGAAGTGCAGAAATTAAAAAATATGGGCTTTCACCGTGATATGGTTTCCATGCAGGGACTTGGCTACAAGGAAATCTTAGATTACCTGGATGGAAAAACCACTTTAGAAGAAGCCATCTACATCATCAAGCGTGAGACCAGACATTTTGCCAAACGACAACTCACCTGGTTCCGCCGTGAGCGTGACGTCATCTGGCTTGATAAACAGGCTTATGATTATCAGGATGCAAAAATCTTAGACAGTATGATAAATATCTTAAAAGAAAAGACTATCATAAATTAACAATTTATCACAGCATAAAGTGAGTTTCGCTCAATAACATAGAGAGGATTAAAAACAGCAATGAACCAGTTTTTAGAAGAACAATACAAAAATCTTGGAATTTCCAGGGAAGTATACGAATTTGGAGAAAAAATCGAGGAATCTTTAAAGGAGCGTTTTGCAGAGATCGACGCAAGAGCAGAATACAACCAGATGAAAGTCATAAAAGCGATGCAGGAGAACCGCGTCAGCGCAGAATGTTTCAATATGAGTTCGGGATATGGATATAATGATCTTGGAAGGGATACGCTGGAAAAAGTGTACGCTTCCTGTTTTAAGGGAGAGGATGCACTGGTCAGACCACAGATTACCTGTGGAACCCACGCGCTTGCACTCGCTTTAATGTCGAACTTAAGACCGGGGGATGAGCTTATGTCTCCGGTTGGAAAACCATACGACACCTTAGAGGAAGTGATCGGAATCCGTCCATCCAAGGGCTCTCTGGCAGAATATGGTGTCACTTACAGCCAGGTTGATTTATTGCCGGACGGAAGTTTTGATTATGAGAATATCAAAAAAGCAATCAATGACCGCACGAAACTGGTGACAATCCAACGTTCCAAAGGATATGCCACAAGACCTACGTTATCCGTAACAAGAATCGGTGAGCTGATCTCCTTTATCAAAAATATCAAACCGGATGTAATCTGCATGGTAGATAACTGCTACGGCGAATTTGTGGAGACATTGGAGCCCACCCAGGCCGGGGCCGACCTGGTGGTGGGTTCCCTGATCAAAAACCCCGGCGGCGGACTGGCTCCCACCGGCGGCTATATTGCCGGACGGCGGGATTTGGTGGGGGGGGCCGCCATGCGGCTGACCACCCCCGGTATCGGAAAGGAGTGCGGCTCCACCTTTGGGGCCAACCGCAGCCTCTATCAAGGGCTTTTCCTTGCCCCCCATACCACGGCCCAGGCAGTCAAGACGGCGGGGTTTGCCGCCCGGATGATGGAGCTGCTGGGCTACCGGACGGAGCCCACCTCCGATACGGTACGCCACGACATCATTCAGATGATTCATTTT
>OGCP01000581.1_pt1 | contig 15148 bp, 10 predicted proteins | sample 1570191 | NCBI WGS metagenome assembly OGCP01 (sample SAMEA2582180, study PRJEB24529) | metagenome | biome: Human gut stool | place: China | collected 2011
AGAGATGTATTAGCAGATCCTATTTACAATAACAAGGTGGTTACTAAGCTTATCAACAACATTATGCTTGATGGTAAGAGAGGAGTAGCACAGAAGATTGTATACGGAGCATTTGACAGAGTCGCAGCTAAGACTGAAAGACCTGCTTTAGAAGTATTCGAAGAGGCTATGAACAATATTATGCCAGTTCTCGAAGTAAAGGCTAGACGTATCGGTGGAGCAACATACCAGGTACCTATCGAAGTTAAGCCAGATAGAAGACAGGCTTTAGCTCTTCGTTGGATGACAACATTCTCAAGAGCAAGAGGCGAGAAGACTATGGAAGAAAGACTCGCTAATGAGATTCTTGATGCAGCTAATAACACAGGTGCATCTGTAAAGAGAAAAGAAGATATGCACAAGATGGCAGAAGCAAACAAGGCTTTTGCTCATTACAGATTCTAATAATAATTATAGGAGGTTTTATCCATGGCTGGAAGAGAATATCCATTGGAGAGAACCAGAAATATCGGAATTATGGCTCATATTGATGCTGGTAAGACAACATTAACAGAGCGTATCCTTTATTATACTGGTGTTAACCACAAGATTGGTGATACTCATGAAGGTACTGCTACTATGGACTGGATGGCCCAGGAGCAGGAAAGAGGTATCACAATCACTTCAGCTGCTACAACATGTCACTGGACACCTGAAAAAGAAGGTAAGCCAGATAAGACACAGCCAGAATACCGTATTAACATTATCGATACTCCAGGACACGTTGACTTCACAGTAGAGGTTGAGCGTTCACTTAGAGTACTTGATGGTGCTGTAGGTGTATTCGATGCACAGAACGGTGTTGAACCACAGTCAGAGAACGTATGGCGTCAGGCTGATAAGTACAACGTACCACGTATGGCATTTATGAACAAGATGGATAAGATGGGTGCAGATTTCTTCGGATCATGCAACCAGCTTATTACTAAGCTTGGAAAGAACCCTGTACTTGTACAGATTCCTATCGGTAAGGAAGACGAGTTCAAGGGTATCATCGACTTATTTGAAATGAAGGCTTATATCTTCAATGGCGATAAGGGTGATGATATTGAAGTTGGTGAAATTCCAGCTGATTTAAAGGATCAGGCAGAAGAATACCACGATAAGCTTATCGAGCAGTGTGCTGAACTTGATGAAGACCTTATGGAGAAGTTCTTTAATGATGAAGAACTTACAGTTCCAGAATTAAAGGCAGCTTTAAGAAAGGGTACTATCGAAGGTACAGCTATTCCTTGTCTTTGCGGTACAGCTTACAAGAACAAGGGTGTTCAGAAGCTTCTTGATGCAGTTATCGAATATATGCCAGCTCCTACAGATATCCCAGATATCACAGGTGTTGATGAAGACGGTAATGAAGTGACTAGAAAGTCATCTGATGATGAACCTTTCTCAGCTCTTGCATTCAAGATTATGACAGATCCATTCGTTGGTAAGTTAGCATTCTTCAGAGTTTACTCAGGTACATTAAACGGTGGTTCATATGTACTTAATGCTAATAAGAACAAGAAGGAAAGAGTTGGACGTATTCTTCAGATGCACGCCAACCAGAGAAAAGAAATAGATAAGGTTTACTCAGGAGATATCGCTGCTGCAGTAGGTCTTAAGATAACAGTTACAGGTGATACAATCTGTGATGAGCAGCATCCAGTTATCTTAGAGTCTATGGAATTCCCAGAGCCAGTTATCGAACTTGCTATTGAGCCAAAGACTAAGAATGACCAGGGTAAGATGGGTGAAGCTTTAGCAAAGCTTGCTGAAGAAGATCCTACATTCCGTGCTCATACAGATCAGGAAACAGGTCAGACAATCATCGCTGGTATGGGTGAGCTTCACCTTGATATCATCGTTGACAGACTTCTTCGTGAATTCAAGGTAGAAGCTAATGTAGGTGCACCTCAGGTTGCTTACAGAGAATGCTTTACAAAGCCAGTTGATATCGATAGCAAATATGCTAAGCAGTCAGGTGGACGTGGTCAGTATGGTCACTGTAAAGTACGTTTCTCACCACTTGAAGCTAACGTTGATAAGTTCGATGTTGAGACAAAGAATACAGTATTAATTAATGAACCTCCAGTTCTCTTCTGTGAGTCTTCAGTAGTTGGTGGTGCTATTCCTAAGGAATATATCCCTTCAGTTGCTGATGGTATCAGAGAAGCTGCTAACTCAGGTATCTTAGCTGGATTCCCAGTTCTTGGACTTAGAGCAGATATCTATGATGGATCTTACCATGAAGTCGATTCATCAGAAATGGCATTCCACATTGCTGGTTCTATGGCATTCAAGGATGCTATGGCTAAGGCAGCTCCAGCACTTCTTGAGCCTATTATGAAGGTTGAAGTTACAATGCCAGAAGAATATATGGGTGATGTTATCGGTGATATCAACTCACGTAGAGGACGTATTGAGGGTATGGAAGATATCTCAGGTGGTAAGATGATTAAAGCGTTCGTTCCACTTGCTGAGATGTTCGGATATGCTACTGACCTTCGTTCTAAGACACAGGGTCGTGGTAACTACTCTATGTTCTTCGATAAGTATGAGCAGGCTCCAAAGTCTGTTCAGGACAAGGTTATCGCTTCAAGAGCTAAATAATTAGTTTTTAAGTGATAGATGATAGTTAGAAGCGTCTGGCAGATGTCAGATACATTATAATTATCTTGATTATATAATGTACTGCGGAATACGGGTTACTGTATTTCGCAGTGGTATATATCAGGCGGATTTATATAATAAATATGTAAATTTGCCGTATAATTCAGATAAAAGTATTGGTTTACTATGCTTTTACTCAAAATATAGTTGAAATATTCTTTAAAAGATAATATAATAGATTTCAGCTATGAGAAGTCTGCTTGCAGACAATTATTCTATTTAATTAATTAGGAGGATTTTAAACAATGGCAAAGGCTAAATTTGAAAGAACAAAACCACATTGCAACATTGGTACAATTGGACACGTAGATCACGGTAAGACAACTCTTACAGCTGCTATCACAAAGACTCTTCATGAGAGACTTGGTACTGGTGAAGCTATTGCATTCGAAAATATCGATAAGGCTCCAGAAGAAAGAGAAAGAGGTATCACAATCTCTACAGCTCACGTTGAGTATGAAACAGAGAAGAGACATTATGCACACGTTGACTGCCCAGGCCATGCTGATTATGTAAAGAACATGATTACTGGTGCTGCTCAGATGGATGCTGGTATCCTCGTTGTTGCTGCTACTGATGGTGTTATGGCTCAGACAAGAGAGCATATCCTTCTTGCTCGTCAGGTTGGTGTTCCTTACATCGTAGTATTTATGAACAAGTGTGATATGGTTGATGATCCAGAACTTCTTGAATTAGTAGATATGGAAATCAGAGAACTTCTTAACGAATATGACTTCCCAGGCGATGATACACCAATCATCCAGGGTTCAGCTCTTAAGGCTCTTGAAGATCCTAACAGCGAATGGGGTGACAAGATTCTTGAACTTATGCATACAATTGATGAGTATGTTCCAGATCCAGAAAGAGATACAGATAAGCCATTCCTTATGCCTATCGAAGATATCTTCTCTATCACAGGTCGTGGTACAGTTGCTACAGGTAGAGTAGAAAGAGGTGTTCTTAAGGTTAACGAGGAAGTTGAAATCGTTGGTATTCACGAAGATATCCGTAAGGTTGTTGTTACTGGTATCGAAATGTTCAGAAAGCTTCTTGATGAGGCAGAACCAGGTGATAACATTGGTGCACTTCTTAGAGGTGTTCAGAGAGACGAAATCGAAAGAGGACAGGTTCTCTGCAAGCCAGGTTCAATCACACCACACCACAAGTTTACAGCTCAGGTTTACGTATTAACAAAGGACGAAGGTGGACGTCATACTCCATTCTTCAACAACTACAGACCACAGTTCTACTTCAGAACAACTGATGTTACTGGTGTTTGTGAGCTTCCAGCTGGTACAGAAATGTGCATGCCTGGTGATAACGTAGAAATGACAGTTGAACTTATCCATAACGTAGCTATGGAGCAGGGTCTTCGTTTCGCTATCCGTGAGGGTGGTAGAACAGTTGGTTCTGGTGCTGTTGCAACTATCATTGAATAATTGTTATTTAATACAGTAATTTTAAGGGTTTCCGAGATTTTTCGGAAACCCTTTTTTCGTTCTAAAATAAGTGGAAAAGTAGCAAAATAAGTTTAATAGCGGTGACTAAACGATGTCATAAAACAAATAATCTTTAAACAAAATTGAAACAAATAATATTCTATTTTGTAAATACTATGTCTTCTTCGGCATAGATCCTAATAAGCAATGATTGCTCTATAAATTTAATTTTGTCATTTTTGATACAAGAAAGGATTGCTGTTACAGCATCAGACTCATTTATAAAATCTACAGTTTATCAATAGTAGGTCTTATTTATAATATGGTTGGTTGTTAATAGAGTATTTCAACAGGAAATCACACAGGTGCTATCGTCAATTTACGAGGAACAAGTTAGAAAAAATTTATCATAATAAATAAGTGAAAGTAAAATTATTAAATATTTTTTTAATGTTTATAAGACTATATAAATGATATGATGTGAGTGTAAAAAGTGAATTTTGTCACTCACCGTTGTATCAGGATTGCTACATTACTATGCAATTCACACATACGTCATAATATAACAGACAAAAAAAGAAGCAACTGTAAAACAAGTTGGTAGATAAAATACAAAATAGAATAATAGATTAAAGGGGTAAAAAGGTATGACTGCTAAAGAACTTATGAAACAATGTGAAGCTGAAGAGAAAGAATTGAAATTCAGAGAGTTTTCATCAGAAACAGCACTTGCAATTGGGATGGCACTTATAGAAGAAGCGAAAAAACGTGACAATAAAATATGTATAGATATTGCAATAGCCGGAAGAAGATTGTTTCATTATTCCAGTGATGGTAATGCTGTAAGTAATGATATTATGATTGAACGTAAGAAAAAGACGGCGATGCATACTGGACATAGTTCATTATGGGCACACTATATGCTTGAGGATTGCGGTATGAATATTAAAGAAAAATGGGCTTTAGAACCATCAGAGTATGCACAGGTAGGGGGCGCGTTTCCAATAAGACTTGAGAATTGCCAGACAGTAATAGGTACAATAACATGCTCTGGTTTTAATCATGAACAGGATCATAGTATTATTATAGATGTTTGTAGAAAACTGAAAAGAGAAAATGTTTTGTAAATTAATTGATATTATTTATTTTCAGGAGGTATGAAGCTTATATGGGTAAGTATCATTTTATAATAATAGGCTCAGGCTGGCGTTCACTTTATTATGTCAGAATAGCAAAAGCAATGCCGGATATATTACGTCTTGATGCGATGTATTGCAGGACACAGGAAAAAGCAGATAAGATGGCAGAAGAATTCAGTATACACACTACAACTTCTATAGAAGAGTGTGTAGGTTATAAACCGGATTTTGCTGTTGTAGCAGTGAATAAAACAAGTATCTGTGATGTTTCAATAGAATGGATGGATAGAGGAATAACTGTTCTATCTGAGACACCAGCAGCATTGGATATGGATTCGCTTAAAAAGTTATACAGATATCATATGTCTGATGATAAAACAGATAAGAAACAGGTTGTTGCTGAACAATACAGGGAATATCCATATAACAAAGCACGGATTAAACTTGTTAATAGTGGTGTACTTGGCGATATCAGTTGTCTGAATATATCCCTTGCACACGAATATCACGGTTTCAGTCTTATAAGGGCATATCTTGGTATAAAACCTGATGAAAACTACACAGTGTCAGGTAAAATATATGAATTCCCGACAACTCAGACACTTACAAGATATGACAAATTTACAGATGGAAGAACAGCCCCTAAAAAAAGATGTGTAGCAGCATTTGAGTTTGAGAGCGGAAAGGTTGCATGGTATGATTTTGACTCTGAGCAGTATCGCTCACCTATCAGAAAGAATATGATAAAGGTGCAGGGGGTCAGAGGGGAACTTATTAACAATGAGCTGTATTATCTTGATGAAAATAATGTCGGTAGAAAAGAAACAATAGTAACGGATATTAATAAGGTTATGACTGGTAACGGCAATCCTAATTTGGCACAAGTCAATGAAATTAAGAAAATAGCATTTGGTGATAAAATACTATATGAACCGGTATGGGGATTAAGAGGTCTGTCAGAAGATGAAACAGCAATTGCCACACTTATGTGCAAAACAGCTGAATATAGCAGAGGACAGGCATTGCCGCCTTATAGCTTGGAAAATGCCTTGGCAGATGCGTATGCGTCAATATTGCTTGATGAAGCAGTAAGGACAAGTAATAAGGTAAGTAGCTGTATTGAAAAGATAAGTATAGCTAAAAATAAATAAATATCTTAATAATATATTGTGAATTCAGAAAATATTTGTTAAAGAAGTAGAAAGGAATATTACATATTATGTCAGATAAAATATTAAGAGCAGCTCTTATAGGCGTTGGAAATATGGGAAAGAAATATGCACAGATGATTGTATCAGGTGAAGTTGCCAACATGAAGCTGACAGCAGTAGTTATACGAAGAGATGAACTTATGGAGTGGGGTGAAGCGCTTGTAAATGTTGATGGTGAGCATGTAAGAATATTTAGAAGTGCAGATGATATGTTTAAAGCAGAAGATGTAGATACATTATTTGATGCAGTAATTATAGCAACTCCTCATAAAACGCATGCTAAGCTTGCGGTACAGGCATTTTCGCTAGGAAAGGATGTCTTGTGCGATAAGCCGGCAGCATCAGATATAGGAGAAGCACTTACTATGAATGAAGCAGCTAAAAAGAGTGGAAGAATATATGGTATGGTGTTTCATCAGAGATTATATCCTAAGTATATGAAGATTAAGAGTATGATTGATGCAGGTGAGCTGGGAGAACTAAGAAGGGTGAATCTTATTAATTCAAGATATTTAAGAACATCATATTATCATCATTCTGGCGCATGGAGAAGTAGTTTTACAGGTGAAGGCGGCGGCGCACTTATTAACCAGGGACAGCATATTCTTGATATGTTCCAGTATCTTTTTGGTATGCCGCAGAGAATGTTTGCGCTTATACCATTTGGCAAATATAATGATTTTGCAGTAGATGATGAAGATACTATTATTATGGATTATGATAATGGCATGACGGCTTCATTTGTACTGACAACAGGAGAAGCGTGTCATGAAGAAAGACTGGAAATAATAGGAACAAAAGCAAAGCTGCTGCTTGAAGATAATACACTTACTATAACAAGACATCAGGATGTAGAAGAGTATATAGAAACGGAGATGGTTAATTCAAGGGAAAATATGCAATATGTGAAAGAAACAATTGAGTTTCCAAAGGCACCAGAGCCATATACAGAGCTGCTTAAAAGATTTGCCAGAGCTTCCTTAGAACATGATGATACATATCTTGTGTCGAAAGGTGAGGAAGGAATCAATTCCCTGATGTTGTGTGCAGGAGCTTATTATTCAGCATGTAATGGTATTCAGGTTAAGCTTCCGGTTGACGCGGAGGATTATAGCAGACTTATGGAAGAACTGATTATGAAGGAAAAGAGCATAAAGAATAATATATAAAAAATAATACAAGAAAAATAATATAATAAAATATAGTATAAAATGCTGCCACATAAAATGGCAGCATTTTAATTGGTAATTAATATTCAGAACCGCACCATCTTCCAGAAGCTCCACAAGGAAGCACAAGTCCGTTAGCGGATACAGGAAGTCCGACTTCATTAGAACTACAGTAGCCGTCAAAATCTTTAAGTTCTGTGCTTAACATATAAGTAAGAACTGCTGGCTGAAGTCCTGTTGTGTAGGAGTTGATAAGGAAGAATAATGGCTTGTCAGAAAGAAGCTTTGCACACAGCTTAACAAGTGGGTGTATAGCTTCTTCTATTTTCCATATCTCGCCCTTAGGACCTCTGCCATATGATGGAGGGTCCATAATAATAGCATCGTAGTGATTGCCACGTCTTATTTCTCTTTCAACGAATTTAACACAGTCATCGACTATCCAGCGGATAGGTTTGTCAATAAGTCCTGATGATGTGGCATTTTCTTTAGCCCACGCAATTATTCCCTTAGAGGCATCAACGTGTGTAACATAAGCACCAGCGGCTGCACAGGCAAGAGTAGCACCACCAGTGTAGGCAAACAAGTTAAGAACCTTTATCTGTCTGTCAGGTTCATTATCTTTAGCTTTCTTTATAATTTCAGAGAACCAGTCCCAGTTGGCTGCCTGCTCAGGGAATATTCCTGTGTGCTTAAAGCTGAATGGCTTTAAGTTAAATGTAAGAGGAACATCAACAGAAGGACTTTCGTATTTTATTGTCCAGCTTTGTGGCAGGTCGAAGAATTCCCATTCGCCGCCTCCCTTAGAGCTTCTGTGATAATGTCCATTCATATGTTTCCATCTGTTGTCGTTCTTAGGTGTGTCCCATATAACCTGTGGGTCTGGGCGGACAAGAATGTAATTGCCCCAGCGTTCAAGCTTTTCTCCACAGGATGTATCTATAACTTCATAATCTTTCCAATTATCTGCAACAAACATATTGTAATTAAGTCCTTTCTTGTTTAAGCATATATATTAAGTATATAACAGATTGTATGGTTGGGGCAATCAAAAAGTACAGCGATTAGGATATAATTAACGTATGGTAGTGTATAATAATCATTTAATACAGTGATTAGGATATAATTAATGTGTGGCGGTATGTAATATGTTAAATGTATAGTTGTGCATATATTGCGTAACTTGAAAAATATACCATTTTACTGTAACATATAACAGACAAAAAATATAAATTGTTATATGGTATTAGTGTTAAAAGTAACTATTGATAATTGCATAATATATATAAGGAAAGGAAAATGCACATTTGAAAAATATATCTTTTAAAACAGCAAAGAATGATATTATAGCAGGAATTATTGTGGCGTTAGTGTCAATACCGATATCTATGGGGTATGCCCAGATAGCAGGGCTTCCAGCGGCATATGGACTGTATGGTTCGCTTATACCAGTGCTTATATATGCTTTTACAACAACATCACCACAGTTCGTATTTGGTGTAGATGCAACGCCGGCGGTGCTTGTAGGCGGTACGTTATCGGCACTTGGCGTTACTTCAGGCTCTGAGGAAGCGATGAAGCTTGTGCCGGTCATTACATTTGTTGTTGCAATATGGCTTTTGATATTCAGTCTTATTAAAGCAGGACGAATAGTTAATTACATATCAACGCCGGTTATGGGAGGTTTTATAAGTGGAATTGGTATTACAATAATACTTATGCAGGTTCCAAAGCTGTTTGGTGGTTCTGCAGGTACAGGAGAACTTATTGAACTGGGTATCCACATATGGGGACAACTTCAATATTTTAATGTGTTATCGGCAGTTCTTGGATTTGGAACAGTTGTAATTATACTTGTTGCAAAGAAATATATTCCGAAGTTTCCAATGTCAGTTGTGCTTATGGTGCTTGGTGCAATGGCAACAGCATTTTTACACATTGACAGATTAGGGGTTAAGCTTCTGCCTCACGTTGATTCGGGATTTCCGAAGCTTATGGTACCCGATTTTACATTATTAAAGACAGATACATCAGATATAATTATACTTGGACTTACCTGTGCACTTGTTATTATGGCACAGACACTGCTTGCCACTAATAACTATGCTAACAGATATGGATATAAGGTTGATAATAACAGAGAGGTGCTTGCTTATTCTTTAGCCAATATAGCTTCTTCGGTATCAGGAAGCTGCCCTCTTAACGGAAGCGTATCAAGAACAGGTATAGCTGACCAGTTTGGCTGTAAATCACAGCTTATGTCAGTTACAGCTTCAATTACAATGCTTGTTGTCGTGCTTTTTGCGACACCTGTGCTTGAATATCTTCCTGTGCCTATTCTTACAGGAATTGTCGTTGCTGCACTTATCGGAATAGTTGAATATAAGCTTGCTGATAAACTTAGAAAAGTCAACAGGGCGGAGTTCTTTATATTTCTTGCGGCTATGTTTGGCGTATTATTATTTGGAACTATATATGGCGTTATTATAGGTGTTATTCTTTCATTTATAGCGGTAATAATAAGGGCAGTTGTTCCTCCAAGATCATTTCTTGGCTGTATACCAGGACACGAGGGCTTCTATAATCTTAACCGTAACAAGAACGCTTTGCAGATAGAACACACGTTATTATATAGATTTAGTGGTAATCTTTTCTTTGCAAATGTGTCTACATTTTTGCAGGATATAGAAAATGCCATAAATGATGATACAAAGATTATAATAGTTGATGCGAGCGGTATCGGAAGCATAGATATAACAGCATCAGACAGACTTGTATCATTTAATAAAATATTAAAGGGCAAAGGAATACACTTTTATATAACTGAGCACGTTGACCATGTAAATGACCAGTTAAGGCAGTTGGGTGCTGGCTGTCTTGTTGAGGAAGGTGTCACAAGAAGAACAATATCGCTTGCTTTAAGAGATGCCGGTGTTGACAGGCCTTATCCGCTTGTTGGCAGTCCTGAGCAGGTTGCTATACACGAGGATTTTATTGAGGATAACGAAAGGCTTGCAGAGATAGAGTGGGCATTTGGCAAGGACGCCGCAGAATGGCTTGATAAATATGCTGTACAGGTTACAGATGACATTACAAGTAGTATTGATGGGGGGTCATCTGAGCTTGCAGAAAATGTTCTTGATAAGGCGGAAAGCAAGAATGCCTGGGGTAGAATTGGCTTATTTGATGAAGATGAACTTCTTGAGAGAGTTGAAATGCACTTATCTGAGCTTGCACAGAACAGCAATGCAGAAGAGTTAGAGGAGCATATTGAACAGAGAAGATTAAGGCTTGAGGCTAAGATTGCGAAGTTAAATCCGGATGCGTTAAAGCATTTAAGGGAACATAGAAAAGAAGTGTTACAGAGATTTAAAGAGAACAATCCAGAAGCGTATGCTCATATGATACAGCATAGAAAGGAACATATAAGCAGGCTGGAGAAAGAAAAGCCGGAGCTTGCTGCTAAGATGAAGGAATTCTATAAGCTTGATGATTAAACTGTCATATATCATTATATATAAGGGAAGGTTTTAATTGTGAATATATTAAATGTTGAAAAAGTGAGCAAAGCATTTGGTGAGAAAGTGCTTCTTGACAATGTCACACTTGGGATTAATAAGGGTGACAAGATCGGAATTATAGGAGTTAATGGAACAGGAAAGTCTACACTGCTTAAAATAATTGCCGGCATTGAAGAACCTGATGAGGGTAATATTATAAAAGGAAGAAAAGTTACTGTTACATATCTTGCACAGTCACCAGATTATATTAAAGATGAAAATGTACTTTCATATGTGCTCCGTGGCAAAGATTCATCGAATGAGCCAAAGGCGAAGGAAATACTTAATAAGCTGGGCATAGATGTATATGATGCTCCTATGGACAAGCTGTCTGGTGGACAGAAAAAGAGAGTTGCATTGGCGAAAGTGTTAGTTGAACCTACAGAGGTACTTATACTTGATGAGCCGACTAATCATCTGGATAATGATATGGTTGTGTGGCTTGAGCGGTATATCAAGGCATTTAAGGGTGAACTTCTTATGGTAACGCACGACAGGTATTTCCTTGACAATGTAACTAACAAGATAGTTGAGATAGACCACGCAGATCTTTACAGTTATGACTCTAATTATTCAGGATTCCTTGAATTAAAGACTGAAAGAGAACAGATGGAAAGAGCTACAGAGGCTAAAAGACAGAACACATTAAGAAGAGAACTTGAGTGGATAAGGAGAGGCTGTCAGGCACGTTCAACCAAGCAGCAGGCAAGAATAGATCGTTTTGAAGATATGAAAGAAGCTTCAAGACAGGCAAGAGCTAAGTTTGACAAAAGCCTTATGGATATGAGCTCTGTAAGCAGACGTCTTGGAAGAAAGACAATAGAACTTAACAATATAACTAAAGCTTATAATGGACACACATACATTAATGATTTTACATACATTTTCTTAAGGGATGACCGAATAGGCATAATTGGAAGCAATGGCTGTGGCAAGTCTACACTTATGAAGATAATAACAGGACAGATACAGCCTGACAGTGGAAGTGTTGAGATAGGCGATACAGTTCATATAGGCTATTTTATGCAGGAGAATGAGCCTCTTGATGAGAATCAGACAGTGCTTGAGTTCGTAAGAAGCATAGGCGAGTATGTGCAGACGGTTGATGGAAAAGCAACAGCAAGCCAGATGTGTGAGAAGTTCCTGTTTCCGCCTAAGCAGCAGTGGACACCAATAAGAAAGCTGTCTGGAGGAGAAAAGAGAAGACTGTATCTTTTGAGTGTGCTTATGAGCGCACCTAATGTACTCATACTTGATGAGCCAACCAATGACCTGGATATTGAAACGCTTGAAGTATTAGAGGATTATCTTGATGGGTTTGCAGGGATTGTAATTACTGTTTCTCACGATAGATATTTTCTTGACAGGACGGTTGATAGAATATTTGCATTTGAGGCTGGAGGCCACCTTACACAGTATGAAGGAGGTTATTCAGACTATAAAGAAAAATGTGTTTCTTCTATATATAATGTGTCAGGAAATGGAATATCGAAAGGTGCAGCATTGTCAGGTAATGGTTTGGTATCAGGCAGCGGTGCGGCAGCAGGCGGTATGACAGGAAGTAATGGCGATATATCTACGGACGGTACACAGAAAGCTGCATCGGGCAATAAGACACTTACAAGTAAGGAGTATAACAAGTCAAGAAGTGAAAGACTTAAGTTTACTTATAAGGAACAGAAAGAGTACGAAACTATTGATGATGACATAGCGGCATTGGAAAAAGATATAGAAAGAATAGATGCAGAGATGTCTAAGTGTGCAACTGATTACGGAAAGCTTAATGACTTATCAAAGGAGAAGGCTGAAAAAGAAAAACAGCTTGACGAAAAGATGGACAGATGGGTATATCTTAATGACCTCGCAGAAAGGATTGCTAATCAATAAAATTGCATAAATGAGTGTATGGTGGTAACTGTATATAGTTTCTGTGCTCTGCGTGGTTTATAATGTGGCATAAATGTTTATAAATATTCATAAAATAATGCATATTTGTGGATAAAGGGCAGCAAATATGGATAAAAATTTAACCAGAAAAATGTTGCTGAATTGTATTAAAAAAAATACAATAAAATAATATTTTTCTGGTTGATTTTATAGTAGGGGTAGTGTATATTAATACTTGCTGTGACATTGATAGCGTAGAAGCGTGAGGTTGCTATCCGTAAGGGTAGGTTTTCCGTGGAGCGAATGTCAAGGCCGGCAAGTCCGGCGAAGAATCTGGCGACAAGTCACTGTACCTAATATCATCTGCAAGATGCAGAAATGACACGTTGGTTAATCGGGATATACCAATAGCGGTTTCTCGATACGCGTGGGAGTGTGTACAGTCACCGCTTGTCGTGCTTAAACAATAAAGTGCGAAGGAGGCGACTTTTTTTATGGCAAATCAGGTAATAAGAATTACACTGAAAGCTTATGATCATCAGTTAATCGATCAGTCAGCTAAGAAAATCATCGAAACTGCTAAGAAGACAGGAGCAAATGTGAGTGGTCCAGTACCTCTTCCAACAAAGAAGGAAGTAGTTACAATACTTAGAGCTGTTCACAAGTATAAGGATTCAAGAGAACAGTTTGAACAGAGAACTCATAAGAGACTCATCGATGTATTATCACCATCTCAGAAGACTGTAGATGCATTATCTAAATTAGAAATGCCAGCTGGTGTATTCATCAACCTTAAGGTAATGAACTAATCATTACACAATTTTTCATTATTATTTAAGAGCAATAATCCTAAGGGTTTAATATAGAAGTAACGATACACGAAAGTGTAGCACAGTGGTGCAGGTTCCACTTATATTAGCTGTTCTAGGATGACAGGATGCGCTGTGCAAGCGTTATATATCGGGCGTTGAAACCGAAAGAAAACCGCAGGTTTTTCTTTCAGATGAATATGCTCGAGCGAGCATATTCATCTTGTCCGCTGTAGATTAAACAGGAGGAATATCAATGAAGAAGGCAATTTTAGCTACAAAAGTCGGAATGACTCAAATCTTCAATGAAGACGGTGTTTTAACACCTGTAACTGTTCTTCAGGCTGGTCCTTGTGTTGTAACACAAGTTAAGACAGTAGAGAACGACGGTTACGATGCAGTTCAGGTTGGTTTTGCTGACATTAGAGAAAAGTTAGTAAACAAGCCTGTTAAAGGACATTTTGATAAGGCAGAGGTTCCTTACAAGAGATTCTTAAGAGAATTCAAGTTTGAAAATGCTTCAGAATACTCAGTAAAGGATGAAATCAAAGCTGATATCTTCGCAGCAGGCGATAAGGTAGATGCAACTGCTATTTCAAAGGGTAAAGGTTTCCAGGGCGCAATCAAGAGATTAGGCCAGTCAAGAGGACCTATGGCTCATGGTTCTAAGTTCCACAGACATCAGGGTTCAAACGGATCAGCAACAACACCTGGTAGAGTATTCAAGGGAAAAGGAATGCCTGGACATATGGGTTCTAAGAGAATCACAATCCAGAATCTTGAAGTAGTAAGAGTTGATGTTGAAAACAACGTAATCTTAGTTAAGGGTGCTGTACCTGGACCTAAGAAATCATTAGTAACACTGAAAGAAACAGTAAAGGCTAGCAAGTAGTTTTTACTAAGGAAGGAGGACCACACAGATGGCAAACGTATCTGTTTACAATATTGAAGGCAAGGAAGTTGGCTCAATCGAATTAAACGATGCAGTATTTGGTGTTGAAGTTAATGAACATCTTGTACACATGGCAGTAGTTAACCAGCTTGCAAATAATCGTCAGGGAACACAGAGCGCTAAGACACGTTCAGAAGTTTCTGGTGGCGGAAGAAAACCTTGGAGACAGAAGGGAACTGGTCATGCAAGACAGGGTTCTACAAGATCTCCACAGTGGACAGGCGGTGGTGTTGTATTTGCACCAAAGCCAAGAGATTATTCATTCAAGATGAATAAGAAGGAAAAGAGAAT
>OGCP01000582.1_pt1 | contig 15076 bp, 15 predicted proteins | sample 1570191 | NCBI WGS metagenome assembly OGCP01 (sample SAMEA2582180, study PRJEB24529) | metagenome | biome: Human gut stool | place: China | collected 2011
TTCTGTAAAAATATTACCTTAGAGTAACATTTGTAGTAAATGTTGGTGATACCCCAGACACAACCGGTTTTGAAGCCGGAAGCACCTCCATTGATTGGCCATTGAATGTCGAACTTATATGGCTTTTATTGGTTGAATCATTGACAGAAGTCTGTGTATTCATATTTGTTGGCAGATACTTTGAAGCCATCTGATAGGATTTTTCAAGTAGTTCCAACTGTTTTTCTTCCTCTGATTGGCTTTCCTCCATATCTTTTAGTTCCTGACGGAGATACTCCAGTTCCTCGCGCATCTGTTCCTTTTCGTAGTCATAATCATTTTCATAGAAATTGGAAACAGCTTGTGAAGCCGCCTGGTATTCACGTACGGAACGGTCTATATGACTGCTACTTTCATTATTGTTATTTACAATAGTATTACTTTTATTGCTGTTTTCTGTATCAGGTTCATTTGTATTTTCAGAACTATACATTTCAGCTAATGTCCCGATAGCTCTTTCCCTGTCTTTATTTTTCTTTTCATCAGAACTGAATTCGTATGCCTTTTGCTTATCGTCTGTCAGTTTGTTGTCCGTAGCCTGAGGTATATTTACGTTCAGTCCAGACTGTAACGCTTCCTTTTCCTTTTCTGCGTCTGTTGGCGCAAATATCAGATACATTGAAGCCAGAAAGAGGATACCAAGACCTCCGAAGACAAGAACTTTCTTTGCTTTCTCCTTTTTTATAAGGTCAGTTCCTTTGCTTTTGTCACTGCTCATAATCTTGATTGTTTAATGGTTGGTTATTGTTATTCATAAGTTCAGGCATGTCAAGAGTATCTTCAGATATTGAACCGTCAAACATTTCCATGAAGTCTTGTTGCTCATTTTGTCTGTCCTTTATAAAAAAGCCCATTATCATCCATAGCGATGCAAGAAAATAAAGCAGACACATGATTATAAGCACCCGTTTTCTCTGTTTGGGAGAAAGAACTTCACATCTTTCTTTTATAGTTTCTTTAATGCCTTTTAGTATATTTCCCATGCTTTTATTTGTTTATGGTTTGTAAATCCCGGTTTTCCAGTACTACGAACTTCTCAATGGTAAATCCCTGAGGGTTGTTGTCTGAACGTACAGAGTTGACAAGATTACATTCAGTTACCAATGATCTTATGGTAGTGTTGCTACTTCTGACGATGTACTGTTTGGCGAATGTCACTACCTTGTAAGGATGTGAATCAAAATTGCAGCTTATAGAATCTATCTCTATGCGCTGATGGATATTTCCGGAAATGATTCTGTTGTAATATCCTTTCTCAGCCAAATCCTTGTAATAATCATAAGAAGTCTTGTCGGTTAGCATAAAGGCACGTTTCATATTGCTTTCTATGGCATCTTTGTCCGGAGCCAGTGTAAAGAACAGTTCATGAAACCTTCTTACGTGTTCTCTTGCTTCAACCGGACGGTTGGCTGCTGCATCCTGTGCCAATGCCAGTATAAGCGATTTACCGTTATCAAGTACATATATCTTCTCTCTTTGTTCCCTTGCAAATGAGAAGGAGGCAAATATCGCAATGGCGGAAACCAACAGACAAAGTCCTGCAAATACCATTACATAGAGTCTTATATGCTTGAATGAAGTTTCGATATTTTTCAATGACTTAAACTCCATAATCAGAAATATTTATATTGTATCATTACTTTATAAGTGTTCCTTTTATTCTTCCGGCTATGTTTCCAACGGCTGCACCTGATGCCGCAGCAACACCTTTACCACCTGATATCGCACCTTTGCCTGCACCTTTTGATGTATCGTTGATATTCTTACCATAGTTGCCAACACCGCCACCGGCTTCGACAATCCATCCGGATACGGTTGGAACGGTAAAGAATCCAATGATTCCAATAAGCAGAAATACGATATACACCGTATTATTCAGGTCGGGTACGAATGTCGGATCACTTAGCGCTTCAATATCCTGCTGCATCATAAGAATCTGTATTTTGGTAAGCATTGCCGAGAAAATGTCTGAAACCGGGAGCCACAGATATACTGAAATGTATCTGCTGAACCATATTGCCAGTGAACCTTGTAATCCGTCCCATGTGGCAAAGGCAAATACTATCGGTCCAAGTATTGATAGTACGACCAGAAAGAATGTTCGTATCGTATCAATGATTAGTCCGGCAGCTTCAAATATCATTTCAAGCAAGGAACGAAATCCGTCCGATATTGCTCTTTTGGTGTTGTACATGGCTCTGTCATAATACATACCGGTCATAGTAGCCAAATCCGAAGGAGACCAGCCAAGGTCATCAAGCTTTCTGTCAAATTCTTCATTGGATACTAAGTATGCAGTTTCAGGGTTACGCATCAGTGCCTCATATTCCAACTTGTCACGTTCTTCCTTATATTTCTGCAGGTCGAAAGTTTGTGATTCAACAATGGAATGGCATCCCTGAGCTATAGGTGATAACAGTCCGTTGATTGTTCCAAGTACAATAGTCGGAAAGAAGAGAATACAGAGTCCCAGTGCAAACGGTCTAAGCAAAGGGAATACGTCTATCGGTTCTGCACGTGCCAGGCTTGACCATATCCTCATGGCTATATAGAAAAGAGCACCAAGTCCGGCAAGCCCTTTTGCCACTCCGGCCATATCAGCGCAAAGTGGCATCATTTCATTATAGAGATCTCTCAGAATCTCGTGAAGATTACTTACATCCATAGTAAAGTCAGGTTAGTTTTACCAATATCTTTCCGATGCAGTACCATATAGTGATAGTACTCTTTCTGTATCTCCGGCTTTCAAGGCCCTCAAATAGCTTACGGAAATGTTCTTGTTTGTATAATAGTTTACAAGTCCCTTATATTCTTTCACATCACGATATACACGGTCTATCACATCCATTCTTTCCTTGTCTGTCATGGAAAGTGAGGTCACGTTCACCACATCTTTAAGTTCTTTCAGACACTCGCTGCTTTCTTCAAGTAACCTGGCATAACCGAAGGCAATGGCATCCAGTTCCTTTGGAGTAAAGTTCTTGTCACTTAACATTTTCTTGTATGAGTTGACATAAATACCGGATATATCAGATACCATTAGGATAGTCTCTTTTACCTTATAGGCATCCGACACAAGAGTCTTTACTTTCTGCAAGGCATCATAATATTCTTTGCCTTGTCTGTAGATTTTCTCCACTTCACGGAAATTGTTCAGTGTATTGTTTACCGTCTTGGATGCTGTGGCAATCTCTTTAACGGTGTTGGCTATGTTTCCGGCAAAATTGGTAGGATCTGTAACGACCCATTGTGCATAAACTTCATGTCCTAACAACAATAATGTCAAAGCCATGATGATAAGTCTTGATTTCATAATTCTCTTGTATTAAGTTTGACCTGATTCTTCTTTCCTGATTATCTCACGTTTCTGTTCGGCAAGCTGACGTATAGCCGTTTCTATATCACCGTTCAGTTGTTCCACTTTGTCCATCACTTCCATCTTCTCCCTTTCTTCAGTCGTGTAAGCCAGGTTCTCTTCCATACTTACCTCTGTTGCATATACGGCAGACTGTGTTCCTCCAAGTCCTATCCAAACTTCCTTGTACTTCCTTTTCGGATCCAAATCCTGATTGATGGAAAGAATCTGTGAACGTTCCTTTTCCGTAAGTCCAAGAATATTCTGGATGATGTCGAACTTGTTCATGTACTTTCGCTGGTCAAGCAGAATCTTGCAGTCGGAGTTGTTGATGATACTTTCCTTGACGATAGGACTCTGAATGATGTCGTCCACTTCCTGAGTGACAACAATGGCTTCACCAAAGAACTTTCTTACTGTTTTGTAAAGATATTTTATATAATAGGCCATATTTGCTGAAGCGATAGCCTTCCATGCTTCTTCTATGAGAATCATCTTTCTGATACCTTTCAACCGACGCATTTTGTTGATGAAGCTTTCCATGATAATGATAGTCACAACCGGGAAAAGGTCTTTGTTGTCCTTTATGGCATCAATTTCAAAGACAATGAATCTCTTGCTAAGAAGGTCAATATTCTGTTGTGAGTTCAACAGAAAGTCATATCTTCCGCCACGATAATATGGAGTGAGTGTAGTCAGCAGATTGTCTATATTGAAATCATCTTTTGATACCTTTATATCTCTGCTTTGTAATTCTACCCGATATACGTCACGCAGATATTCATAGAAGGTGTTGAAACACGGAATCAGTTTCTCGTCTTTCTGTATCATCCTTATATAATTGTGTATGGCTGTTCCGAGTTCATTGGATTCGGTCTTTTCAATATACTTGTCTTCACCCTTCCACAATGTCAGAATCAGTGCACATATACTTTCTTCCTTTTCAATATCAAAAACCTTGTCGTCTGTATAGAAGGGATTGAAGGAGATAGGATTCTCTCCCGTATAAGTAAAGTAAATACCGTCATTCCCTTTTGTGTTGTTTTGTATAAGTGAACAAAGTCCCTGATAGGAGTTTCCTGTATCTACTAACAAAACATGTGTTCCCTGCTCATAGTATTGTCTTATCATATGATTAGTAAAGAAACTCTTTCCGCTACCGGACGGACCAAGGATAAACTTGTTTCTGTTGGTTGTTATTCCTTTCTTCATGGGAAGGTCTGAAATATCAAGATGCAATGGCTTTCCGGACATACGGTCAGCCATCTTGATACCAAATGGTGAAAGTGAGTCCTTGTAGTTCGTTTCAGCAGTGAAGAAACATAGTGCAGGTTCAATGAAAGTATAGAAACTTTCCTCTGCTGGGAAGTCAGCAGCATTACCCGGCATGGCAGCCCAATAGAGAGTTGCCGTATCAATGGTATTATGGCGCGGCTTACATTCCATCATAGCCAAGGCCGAACCGACATTATTCTTGATATGCTTCAGTTGTTCACGGTCGTCACTCCATGCCAATACATTGAAATGTGCACGTATGGAAGTCAGTCCTTTTGAATGTGCAGTATTCATATATTCTTCCAACCATTCCTTGTTTATCTGATTGGCACGGCTGTATCTTGAAAGGGAGTGCATATTTCTGGCCTGACGTTCAAACTTCTTCAGGTTTTCCGCACTGTCATCAATGAAAATATACTGGTTGTATATATGGTCGCATGAAAGCAATAATCCAACGGGAGCAGCAAAAGATAGTCTGCAGTCACTTCTGTCTGTAGAAAGTCTTTCATGTCTGTAGTCAGTTACTACATGAGCCGGAAGGTCGTCCGTATCAGATAAAGTATGTAGACAAAGAATCTTGTCACCTATACGTACTTCATCAGCCCCCAGACGTATATCTTCCAAAGAAGCATGGTTGCTTTCTGAAAGTGAAAAGTATCGGTCCAGGAGTCCCGGTTTCTCACTTGTCCCGGCTATTTCATCAGCATCGAACCGTTTGAGAGTGAAGAATCCGGATGAGTTCATTATTCTTTCAAACTGATCTACCGCTTCAAGAAAAGCATTGACTCCTTCTTTGTCTGTAATTTCTTTTGGCAGAATGTTTCCCCTGCATAGAGTGGAGAAATTACTTTGCTGCATCATCTTTTGTCGGTTGGTCTTTGTGATAAAAAGATATACCGAATGATTCAGAAAAGGTCTTTCATTAAAATGCTTTTCATAGGCTCTGCCAAGAAATGAAATATCCTCCTTTTGCAGTTCCGACTCATACCTTTCCATGATAAACCAGTCTTGTTTGTGTACAATAGTATAATTAGGCAGCACTTTTATAGACTTGTACCATGTGGAGTGCATTGCCTCATATTCATCAGAGGTGATGGTAAAAAGTTCAGGAAGTTCCATTTCAAAGGCTACCGTAATATCGGCATCCTTTGAAATGATACATCCGTTCTCTATGGCTAAAAGCGGAAACTTCTGTTCAAGTGTGGACATTTTGCTAATGTTTCTCATATCGTCTGTTGTTTAGGAATATATGAAACACCGTCTTACGGTTAATAAGGTATCTGGGATGGCCACGGACAGCACCTCTTTTCATAAGTCCATGTTCACCGTATTTGCTGTTCATGGAGAAAGTTTGCCACACAACAACTGTGGCACCCAATACTCCCATGACAAGACAGAGAACCTGGTCCACATTACAGAGGTAAAGTATGACTGTAACCAAAAATACAGCCAGCAGTCCTCCTGCAAAGATGAAAAGGTATTGTGCTTTCAGTCCCTTGAATTCCACTGACCTCCCGATTCCCTTGTTTATTTCCCATCCGGCCATAATTACAGGAAGAATGAACGTAATATGGTTGCAGCCACAATCAGGAAGATACATGCACCGAACCATGATGCCGCAGTCTTTGATGTGTCCGGATCACCTGAACTGAACTTGTTATACACCTTTACACCTCCAATCAGTCCTACAACTGCACCAATGGCATAGATAAGTTTGGTAGCCGGATCAAAATAAGATGTAATCATCTGTGTTGCTTCCTGTATTCCGGCAAGTCCATTACCTTGAGCTCTTGTCTGCTGGACAAGTATACATGCTATGAGCTGTGTAATAATCATTTTATTCTTCATACAAATACCGTTTAAAAGGTTTATAAAAAATCTTCCAGTGAAATCTCTTCCGGCTTGTTTTTCTTTTTACGTGCCGGCTTGGGGGATTTGAGTTCTTCCTCTACTATCATGCGCATGAGTTCCTGGTTTCTTTTCTCTGCCTTTGCTTCATTCTCTTTCAGCAGTTTCAGGAAATCACTGCCATTCAGTTTTGATATGGTTTCAGAAACTTCTGCCTTTTCCTCTTCCTCAATAGAATCATTGCTGCCGACTTTTTTAAGCAAGGATATTTCCTTACTAATCAGTTCTGTTCCATTAAGTCGGATATCATCTTTTGTAACTTCGAAAAGTTCTTCCAATTCAACTTCTTCCTCGTCAACTTCGTCAATATCAGGAAAGAACTCGTTTTCCTCGCCCGTAAAATTATCGCTATTATCTACATCTTTTACGGGAGCAGGATTATTGGGTAAAACTGTAGAATATTGTGTAATATCTGTTTTTGTCCTGCCTATAACGGAAGAGGTGTTTCCTTCTTTTTGGGGAGGTTTCTTCTCACGGATAGAATCCGTATTTTCACTTACTTTCTTTCCGGTGTGCAGGAATAGCCACAAAAAAATAGCAGCTGTTCCCATCAGCACAATGGAAAGTATTAATGTCAATATTGCATCCATAATTGTTTACATATTTGGTATGGTATGTTTTCTTATATTCTTGGCTGTGGCATCATTGATTAGTGAACGGTAGTTGTTCAGATGGTCAAGCAGAATGTTCTCAACGAAGGATGAAAGGCTTACACGACTGTTTGTGTCATGTAATATGTCTTTCAGTATATCCAGCGTTACACGGTTTAGCGGAAAAGATGTTCTTTTGTCGAAGGGACGGCTTACCAGGAATCTGTTCCTGTATTCTTCCATGTCAGACGGATCATTTCTTTCTACAGGCTTTTTCTTGTTGGTTGTCAGCTTTTCAGGTTTCTTGTTTTCTATTGTTTCAGTTTCCTCCTGTGTTGTTTTCTCGGTAGGTTTTGGATCAAAGTCATCAAGAGAAAACTCTTTGTCCATTTCCTTATAATTTCCTTCGGCCATTTGTTTTATTCTGGCTTCTAAAATTCCTTTGTTATTATTCATACGCTTTCAGTGATAAGATTTCTATTAATTCATTGGCAAGTCCTTCAATATTACTTCCGGCAAGCTGCTCTTTTTCGGGAGCCATATAGGTGGAGCGGAATACACCTCCGGTATTCATAGACAGTTCACGGCTGAACTTTACAGATCTTGGCAAGCGGGTTTTGAGCAGTCCAAGTCCGTATTCCTCGATTTCCTTGTCATAGCTTTCCATTATTCTCGTATTGACTCTCCGGTCCACCTTATTCCACATCATGAATATCTGCTTTATCCTGCTTCCACTTAACATTACACCCATATCACGGATTGTAATGGCGTATGCCATGCACGAAGCTATTGATTGAAGGTCTGCTTCTATAGGTGAAATGATATAGTCCATTTCAAGGGCAAGTGAAAGAAGGTCGGAACTGTCTGAACGTCCCGGCAAATCATAGATTACAACAGAAATTTCCTCTTCCGGGTGCTCTGCTATGTATTCTTCGGCTACCTTTATGGCTTCCTGAGGTTTGGCTTTCAGTACACGGTATGAACGCTTTCCTGTTTTCCTGATATATGCCTTCAATTTCTCCTGCAGAGCCGTACTTTCCTCAACAGCTTTTTTATCCCTTTCTCTAAGTCTGTAGAAACTGTGTTGTGCATAGTCACAGTCCATTATCAGCAGTTTGATATTCTTCTCATAGTAGAGATAGCTTGCAAGCACTTCGGCAATGGTACTTTTCCCGATGCCCCCTTTCTGGGAGCCGAATCCTACACGTATGTGTGTAGTTGCATTTGTTTCTGTTTTCATATCTGTAAATATTTATATGGTTAGTAACATATTCATATCTGTATTTCCATTTGTATGTATATCTGCATATCCACATTTATATATTTGTGCATATCTGCATAAGTGTGTAAATATGTATGTTTCCACACATTTGCAAATGTGTGTATGTGCGTAATTTTATGCACTTGTTCAGTGCGTGCAGATACTTACAACTGCAAATAAACATCTAAAAAACACAGGCTGGCGCACCTTGGAGAATACTGGGTAATATTGTGGAAAATTGCGTACAGCTTCAATGGAAGCTGTTGATAATAAACAGACTAACTTTGTAGCGAAGCAGAGTATGACTGAAAGGAATACTATCTCTGTTTTTTTATAACCTTTGGCAAGATGTGTTTTTGTCCGACAAACCGAAATTTGTCCGCCAAAAACTCTTGCCCCTGAAAAGGGGAAGATACTTGCTCCAAAGTCGCAAGTTGAATACTAAAAACAAAGATTATGCATAAGGAATCCGCTACACCGTCTTACAGATATTATGTAAGGTTGAATGAAAAAGAGAATGCCGATTTTATCAGTCTGTATGAACGTTCCGGTGCCAGAACCAAGTCAGATTTTATTCGTGCACGTCTGTTTTCTCATACATTCAAGGTGATTACAACCGATAAATCCACTGTGGATTTTTACAACAGATTGACAGAAGTGAACGCGCAGATCCGAAAAATCGGACTGTTATATAACCAGACTGTACGAGCCATAAACAGCTATCATTCTGCTAAAGTGGCACATACATTATTGGAGAAACTGAATGATAATACAGCAGAGTTGCAAGGGTTTCTTGAAACTTCGATAAGTCTTGCAGAAGAGATTAGAAGTAAATGGTTGCAAAAATAAGTTCCACATCAAACCTTGGAGGGGCACTAGGGTATAACTTCCATAAAGTGGAAGCTGGAGAGGCAAAAGTTTTGCTCGTCTCAGGTATGAGTGTTGACAATAATGGCAACACCGATATGAACCGTGCCCTTGAGGATATGCAAAGGTTGCTTCCTTCATCCATGAGGACAAAGAAAACCGTATTTCATGCTTCTCTTAATCCGCATCCGGACGATAAACTGAGTGATGAAGAATTACGTGATATTGCTGCATATTATATGGAGAAGATGGGATACGGCAGTCAGCCTTTTATCGTTTTCAAGCATAGTGATATTGAACGGGAACATATACACATAGTTTCTCTTCGCGTTGATTCCAATGGACGGAAGATAAATGACAGTCACGAGTTCAGACGAAGTGACAAAATTCGTAAGGAGATTGAAAGAAAATGGAATCTGAATACTTGTAAAAAACAGAATATTCCAGATAGGGAGCAGCTGCAAAAGGCAGATATAGATAAGGGAGATATAAGGAAACAGATTGCCGGAATTGTTTCATCCATATTGAAGAAATACAGTTTCCAGTCTGTTGGAGAATTGAATGCTGTGCTTTCTGCCTATAACATAATTGCAGAGGAAGTAAAGAAGGAGCATAACGGAAAACAATATAATGGTATGGTGTATTCTGTTACAAATTCAGAAGGCAGAAAACTCACTGTTCCTATAGATGCTGCTAAACTTGGCCGCAAATATGGGTATAATGCTATCCATAATCATATTACACGTTCAAAGAAAGAATTTAAGAAGGTACAGCCAGATTTAAGAAACAAGGTACGTAAAGCTATGATAATGAATCCTGACAGAAAGGAGTTTATTGAAATGCTTAAATCTGAAGGTATAGATGTGGTGTTTCGTGAAAATAATGCTGGAAGAATCTATGGTATAACCTTTATTGACCATGAAAACGGTATTGTAGCTAATGGTTCACGACTTGGAAAGGGATATGCAGCATCAGTATTCAACGAATATTTCAATGGAAATGGAGACAATCCGTTCCTTACTGCTTTACCTAAGGATGCGCAGGTTGATCAGATTATAGAATCAGATACACCAGGTGATGATATGATTGCAGAAATGACCGGTTCACTGCTTGACGGCACATCGCATGGTATTGATTACAGAGAACTTGCGTTCCAGCGCAAAATGAGAAGATTATATTCAGGTAAATTAAAACGAAAAAAATAAAGTTATGTCACAGGAAGATGATTTGAGAGGATTGGCAAAGGTTATAGACTTTATGCGTGCCATATCCATATTGTTTGTTTTGATACACTGTTATTGGTTCTGCTATGAATCATTCCGTGAATGGAATATTACTATAGGTGTTGTGGACAGAATACTGATGAACTTTCAGAAGAACACAGGACTGTTCTCTTCATTGCTATGGACCAAACTCTTTGCTGTTTTGTTCTTAGGCTTGTCATGTCTGGGCACACGTGGTGTGAAGGATGAGAAAATTACATGGAGAAACATTATAATACTTCTTGTCGTGGGTTTCATTACTTTCTTTCTTGACTGGATGCTTTTAGCTATTCCGAAAGTAGGGGCAATATTTTATATGAGTTCTCTTGCTATCGGTTATATATGTTTGCTCATGGGTGGAACATGGATGAGCAGACTGCTGAAAAATAATCTTATGGATGATGTCTTCAATGTCGAGAATGAAAGTTTCATGCAGGAAACAAGATTGATGGAAAACGAATATTCAGTAAATCTTCCGACACGTTTCTACTATCAGAAGAAATGGAACAATGGTTGGATTAATGTCGTGAATCCTTTCCGAGCAACCATAGTATTGGGTACACCTGGTTCAGGAAAGTCGTATGCAGTGGTAAACAACTTCATCAAACAGCAGATTGAGAAGTCTTTTGCTATGTATATATACGATTATAAGTTTCCGGATTTGTCTGAGATAGCTTATAATCATCTTCTTAAATATGCTGACCGTTACGAAGTAAAACCAACATTTTATGTAATCAACTTTGATGATCCAAGAAGAAGCCATCGGTGTAACCCTATCAATCCCAACTTCATGACTGACATATCTGATGCATACGAATCTGCCTATACCATTATGTTGAACCTTAACCGAAGCTGGATTCAGAAGCAGGGAGATTTCTTTGTTGAGTCGCCAATAATTTTGCTTGCAGCTATAATCTGGTATTTGAAGATTTATGACAACGGCAGGTATTGTACATTCCCTCATGCCATAGAGTTTCTGAACCGCCCATACGCTCAGATATTTCCGATACTGACATCATATCCGGAACTGGAGAACTACCTCAGTCCGTTCATGGATGCATGGGAATCTAATGCACAAGATCAGCTCCAGGGACAGATAGCATCTGCTAAAATACCATTATCAAGAATGATTTCTCCGGCACTTTATTGGGTAATGACAGGAGATGATTTTTCACTTGACATAAACAATCCGAAAGAGCCTAAAATTCTTGTAGTAGGAAACAATCCTGACCGACAGAATATCTATTCCGCAGCACTTGGTCTATATAACAGCAGAATAGTAAAATTGATAAACAAGAAGAAGCAATTGAAGTCGTCTGTTATCATTGACGAGTTGCCTACAATTTATTTCAGAGGTCTTGATAATCTTATTGCTACTGCACGAAGTAACAAAGTTGCTGTGTGCTTGGGCTTTCAGGATTTCAGTCAGCTTACCCGTGACTATGGAGATAAGGAAAGCAAGGTTATTCAGAATACTGTTGGTAATATCTTCAGTGGTCAGGTTGTCGGTGAAACAGCCAAAAATCTTTCTGAACGCTTTGGTAAGGTATTGCAGAAACGCCAATCGATGACTATCAACCGTAATGATAAATCTACCTCCATATCCACACAAATGGATTCACTTATCCCGGCAAGCAAGATTTCTAATCTTACTCAGGGTATGTTTGTTGGGGCAGTCAGTGATAACTTTGATGAACGAATTGAGCAAAAAATCTTCCATGCTGAAATTGTAGTAGATTCTGCCAAAGTTTCTGCTGAAATGAAGGTATATAAGAAGATTCCCGTCATTGCCGAGTTTACCGACAGTGACGGGAACGATATTCTTCGTGAGACAATTGATAGTAATTATCGTAGAGTTAAGCAGGAGATTATTGCTTTAGTTGAGTCTGAGACAGAACGGATAAAGGATAATCCGAAGTTTGTTTGTTTAATTAATAAATAAAAGGATTATCATTATAAATGTCCGTTTTTTAATACACCAAGTTGAGTTAGAATATCTCTTTTTAACTTGCTAAATGGTCGATTAAGGTTTTCTATTGAATCTAATTCTGCACCGAAAAACATTCTATATACATCACGTTCAGAATAACCATACTCTTTTAGTGTTTCGTTAAGCAAATGTGAAAGATATGAGCTTGGGTTATTTTTAAAAAATAGTAATATATCTCTGACTTCTAATTCGCCATGATATTCATAAAGCTTTTCAATTTCAAAAGCTTTGAGCATATTCTGTTCTTTAATATCTGTTTTATTTATACAGATAACAGAATATCTCATGTTTTTTTCTAACTTGTAGTTAAATCGAAAAGTTGGTTCATTGGGAGTTGAATCAAGATATGGATGTATATGAGTATCAAAACTAAAAATAGAGTTCCCTTTTATTGAACTATTGCATATTGAACAACAAGGGATTAAATTATATATACTTAATGACATTAATGGATAGAGTTCTTTAGAGAACCAATGGTCTAATTGTGGTCTTACAATTCGTTCATTATCATTCTTTCCATCAATCGTAATAACATATTGACGATTGCAATATACACAGGTATTACTACCTTGTTCCATAGACAGTTTATATGAACGTGATTTATTTTTTGATAATTGCTCTTTATAGTCAAAAACATCAAGTAGTTTATTTAAAACACTTGAATATTTTTTATATAAAACATCCTCATCTTTACTGCGTTTTTTTTTATATTTTACATTAAAATAACTTTGTAGTTCATTTTTATTGTAATTAGGAATTATTTGCTTCATTAGCCTATCACATAATTGGTATAACTCTACAGGCTTACTTATTAATAGAGCTTCTAAAATAGATTTATTATCTGTTCCATTAATATTGGGAATAAGGATATCTTGTATTCGTTGTTCTAAAACTGGATTTTCATTTTCTATTTTCTTTATTCGTGAATATAAACCATCAAGCATGGTTTTTTTGTACCATTCGATTAGTTTTTTTGAAGGAGTTTGTAATTTCCACATATTAATAATTTTTTAGTTCATCTATTTGACGTTGCAATTCTTTTATCCTCTTTTCATTATCTATATCAGTAAACACCCTATGATATTCTCCAAGTAATGCATTTCTTATTATTGGTTCATCAATGAGCATGATGCGTTCATGGATTTTAGAATCATCAATGACTTTATTTGTTTTTAAGTTATTTTTTTTGTCTTTCATTTCTTGAATAATATTATTTATAATGTGATTTGCATATTCACCGATTGATCCTTTTTTAAGGAAGAAACTATTCTTGAGCATATCATGTATGTTGGCTCCAAATGTGCTTAAATGAATTTCTTCTGTTGTATTATCACTACTAGTTTTCAATGCTAAAATGTTTCGGCTTGGAATATCTGATAAAATGAAAGGAGAATGCGTAACAAAACAAATATTAATACTTTTTATATTGGGAATATGTATCTGTTTTATTCCATCAAGTAGGGTTTTAATGTATGTTCGTTGTAATTCTGGATGAAAATATAATTCTATTTCTTCCATTATGACATTAATGTGCCTATAAGATATACGTTCTTTGTTTGAATCTCTCCAAACTGAATCAAGATTTGAAAGATGATACAGGAAAGAGCTGATAGAATAGATTTGTTGTCTTTCTCCAGAACTCAGAGTCTCGAATAATATGGAATTGCCATTTTCAATATCTCGAAGTTCTATTTGAATATCATAAAATGGAGGTGGAGCTAATTCTTCAATGGAATAAATAAACTTTTTACCAACAAGTATCTTTTTCGATATCATATTTTCCATAAACAATATATGCTAATGTTTGACGAATTTTTCGAGTAATATGAGAGTGATCCACACTCATAAGAATAATTAACTTCCGGAAAGCTTCTTCATCTATTTTATACGCTATATTACAATGATTTCTAAAAAAACGATTATATTGCTTGTATTGTTTTGATGTTTTTAAGGTTTTATAAACCAAATAACCAATGGCTTCTTCGTAATTTTTACGAACACTTGAGAATTTAGTTAGATCTTCTGCTATAACTTCTCCCCAATATTTGACAGACAAATTCTTGAACTTTTCATATCCTCGTTGTTGTAACCGTGTAAAACCGAGATTTTGATTGAAATATTTTGCATTATAACCAATCTTCTTTTTAGACAATTTAAATCCTATTACTTCAAGGTGATTATTTATTATACGAAATTGAGATTGTGGCATTATTAGCAATGTGATTAATCTCTCTCTTGATAGAATATTTTCAGTATTTATATCAATATTGCCTTTTGTCCTAAATGGTGATAATACAATAGGAGTTTGGTAACCATCGTTTTTATGAAAAATGCCATTCAACCAGTTTTTATATTCTGTAGGATATTTCTTTTTCTTTTCTCTTCTAATTAATTCTTCAAATTTATCACTATTACATTCTTGATAATAATCATTTGTATTATAAGCATAAATACTGTAATTTGATATATAAGTACAATACTTCGGTAAATTTTTACCGATAAATTAAAATTAAACATAGAATCGGCATA
>OGCP01000585.1_pt1 | contig 15034 bp, 15 predicted proteins | sample 1570191 | NCBI WGS metagenome assembly OGCP01 (sample SAMEA2582180, study PRJEB24529) | metagenome | biome: Human gut stool | place: China | collected 2011
TCCAGTCTTTCATTATCAGAATGTTTTCTCAAATGTTTCTCGTTCGCAAAAGAGCTGTGTGTCAATGCCTGACGCAGCAGTTTCTCCTGTTTGAATTCATATCCAATTTTATCCTGTAATTCTAAAAAATTTGCCATATTTTCTCCTCTCACAGAGGATTTTTCGTAATACCTCAGCCACCTGAGCCATTACCAAAAAACCTCTCCTCTTTTCTTATCAGTAACGTAAAGAGGCTGTCGCACATAGAAAAGATTTCGTTGCGACAGCCTGTATGCTTAAAAGTTATATTTATGAGTTTAAAGCATTTTTGATTTGTTCCACTGCGTCTCCAACTGTTACGATTTTCTCAGCTTCTTCATTTGGAATCTCAATATCAAATTCTTCCTCTAAGCCCATAATAATCTGGAAAACATCCAATGAATCTGCTCCAAGATCATCCACAAAAGTGGTTTCCATTGTGATTTCCTCTTCATCCACATTTAATACTTCAGCGATAATTTTTTTCAGTTTTTCGAATTCCATAATTACATTCCTTCCTGTTCTGCAGAACCTAAAATATTTTTCTTGATCTTACCATTAATATCCTGTTCTTTAAAAGTAACACACTGATAAATTGAATTGGTAACTTCCTTTGCCTTGGCACTTCCATGCGTCTTCACCACAAGACCATTCAATCCTAAAAGCGGTGCACCACCATATTGGGAGGCGTCAAATGTTTTCAGTGTAGATTTTAAAGCCGGCAATGCAAGCGCAGCGCCAATTTTGCTTCGCAGAGTACTCATCATACCCTTCTTGATTGCGCCAACCAGTGTACCCGCCAGTCCTTCGTACAGTTTTAAGATGACATTTCCCACAAACGCTTCACAGACAATGACATCTGCCTCGCCATGTGGAATCTCCCTTGCCTCAATACTGCCTACAAAATTAATGTCTGTACACTCTTTTAATAATGGAAATGTCTCTTTTACAAGCGCATTCCCCTTTTCCTCTTCTGCTCCAATATTTACAATTGCAACTCTTGGATTCTTAATTCCAAGAACATTTTCCATATAAATGGATCCCATCTTTGCAAACTGAACCAGATGTGATGCCCTCGCATCTACGTTCGCACCACAGTCGATCAATAAAGAGACTCCCTTTTCCGTAGGAATCAATGGTGCCAAAGGCGGTCTCTCAATTCCGCGGATTCTTCCAACGATAACCTGTCCTCCGACAAGGATAGCGCCTGAACTTCCGGCGGAAACAAAAGCATCTGCTTCTTTCTGCTTTACCATATTCATTCCAACAACAATTGATGACTGTTTCTTTTTTCGAATTGCATTCACTGGCGGTTCTGCTGTCTCGATCACTTCCTCAGCATGTACCACTTCAATCTGTTCTTTTGGGTAAGAATACTGTTTCAGTTCTTTCTCAACCACATCCTGCTGTCCTACCAACAGCACCTTGATGTCCGATCTGCCATTCACAGCATCGACTGCACCCTTGACTAACTCTCCCGGTGCATTATCTCCACCCATTGCATCCAGTGCAACTCTCGTGATTTCCTGTTGCATACACTTCTCCATTTCCTGCGTGTTAACTGCCTTACGAAAAGTGCTCCTTACACGTCTATAAGAAAATATACTATAACTTTTTCTATAAATCAATATATAATCACATTTGTGTGATCACAGTTCTCAGTTGAAATACTCCATGTTCCGTTCCTTCTCTGCTTCTAAGTCTTCCGGAGACATATATTTCTGAAAAATCTTTTCCAGAATGAAATTAGCAAGCAGCATATATACACATGGAATTATAAATACTGCCGGTGGGAATATATAAACTGCAAATGCTGCTGCAAGGAGCAGGACAAAGAGAAGCAGTGTCTTCCACAGATTTCCCAGTGCGATCAGCGCCGCATTTTTTAAGATCATCTTTGTCTGATTCTCAAATCGCGCAATATAACGAAACAGGTAAATTGCCCACATCGTTGCAAACATCATCAGCACTGCAAATACAATATATATTTTTCCTAACGCAACACCTGCTTTTGCATACTGATACATCACATAACAGTCGAATCCCATGATCGCATATAATAAGAGGAGGATCAGCCATACGATCGTTGACTGCCTGAAATTCGTCTTAAATGCATGCCAGAACTCCCTGCCTATGTAACTGCGGTTGTTCCGGATCACTTTATTCACCGTATAATACAATGCTGTGGTTGCCGCCCCGGCCGTCACGATCGGGATACATAAAAAAAACCAGAACGCACTCAGACAGATCACATCAATGATCTTCCCCAATCCCTGAAAAAACTTGTTGTCAACATTAAAAAAATCGCCCATATTTATTCCCTTCTTTGATTCGTGATAGAGCAATACTGCCCATTGGTAACACTCATTATAGCATAGCCCGAGACAGTCTACAATGACTGTAATTGTTAAAAATCGGTAAAGAAAAAGGACTTTCAATCTCTTGAAAGTCCTCTGATCTTCTTAAAAATTAGTCCTGAGGAATAATCTCTTTTTTGTTATATGAGCCACAGTTCTTGCATACTCTATGAGGCATCATTAATTCACCACATTTGCTGCATTTTACTAATGCAGGAGCAGTCATTTTCCAGTTTGCTCTTCTTTTATCTCTTCTTCCTTTGGAAGATTTATTTTTTGGACAAATTGACATTTACTTACACCTCCTTAAATTTGTTAAAGACATCTTGGATTGCTGCCATTCTTGGATCCAGTTCTGTTCTCTGGCAATTGCAGTCACCCTTATTCAGGTTCATTCCGCACACTTTGCAAATTCCTTTGCAATCCTCTTTGCACAGAACTTTCATCGGCCAGTTTACCAAAATCTCTCCATAGATAAGTTTATCTACATCCAGATCAAATCCAATCAGGTAGTCTATATCCTCCATCTCTTCATCATTGATTGCAGAATTTTCCAGACGGAACTCCTTGTCAATGTCGAAATGGATTCTTGTCGGAACTTCTTCCAGACAACGGCTACACGGTATTGATGCTGCCAGATCCACAGTGCCACTGATACGCAGCTTGCCGCCATCAATGTTTGCGATCTGTAAATCAATCGGTGCCTTTTCAATGATCGGGAACTCGCCTAATCTCGATACAAAGGATTCTAACTCGATCTGAACTTTTTCTGTTAAGGACTTGTTCTCACAAGTTACAATACTTGAAATATCTATAATCACAGCGCTCTCCCCAAAACTCGCTTAAGCCCAAACTCCTAAGCTGAGGTTTTTCACACCTAAATGATTATACATAGGTGTCTTTCTTTTGTCAACCACTTTTTTCACATATTGTCAAGTTTTTTCCCTTGACAGTGTTTTTCTAGCCGGATCTGCCGTTCATTTTCCATCTTTTGCACCGCAGATTCTGTCTGATCTCTCATTATTTTACAAGCGCAACTGTCTCTCTTGCAATTGCAAGCTCCTCGTTTGTAGGGATCACGCAGACCTTCACTTTGGAATCCGGTGTGGAGATCACTGCCTCATCACCGTGAGTTGCATCATTGACTTCGTTATCAAGAGTGATTCCAAGGTAGCCAAGGTAAGCAACGATCTTTCTGCGGACCAGATTGGTATTCTCACCAATTCCTGCGGTAAATGCGATTGCATCTACTCCGTTCATGGCTGCCACATAGGAACCGATGTATTTTGCAACACGGGAGCAGAATACTTCGATCGCATTGATCGCATATTCATTTCCCTCGTTATAGGCTGCCTCAAGGTCACGGAAATCAGAAGAAATGCCTGTCATTCCCTGTACACCGGACTTCTTATTTAAAACATTCATAACACCTTCAATATCAAGGTTCTCTTTCTTTGCAATGAACTCCATGATTGCAGGATCGATATCACCGGAACGGGTTCCCATGACAAGACCTTCTAATGGAGTAAGTCCCATGGAAGTATCAACACATTTTCCATTGACAACTGCGCTGACAGAAGCTCCGTTTCCAAGATGTGCTACGATCACTTTGGAGTTATTTAAATCCATTCCAAGGTACTCTACCAGACGTTTGGATACAAAGCTGTGGCTTGTTCCGTGGAAGCCGTATCTTCTTACTTTGTATTTCTCATAATATTCATGAGGCAGACCGTAAAGGTATGCTTTCTTAGGCATTGTCTGATGGAAAGCAGTATCAAATACACCAACCATAGGCACGTTTGGCATTAATTCCTGGCAGGCACGGATTCCGATCAGGTTTGCAGGATTGTGAAGTGGTGCAAGATCGTTACACTCTTCGATCTGAGCCAGAACTTCCTCTGTCAGAACAACAGAACTTGCAAATTTCTCTCCGCCATGTACGACACGGTGTCCGACAGCATCTACCTCTGCAAGGCTCTTTAAAGCACCTGTCTTAGGATTTACGATAGCATCCAGTACCATCTGGATCGCCTGTTTGTGTGTTGGCATAGCTGCTTCTGTAATCTCTTTGTCGAGACCTGTTTTCTGGTAAACTAATCTTCCGTCGATCCCGATTCTCTCGCAGAGACCTTTTGCCAGTACTGCTTCTGTTTCTGAATCAATGAGCTGGTATTTCAGTGATGAACTACCACAGTTAATTACTAATACGTTCATGATTTTTCTCCTCTATCAACTATATTGTGCCTTATGGCATTTTCTACTTTTTCGGGTCTTCTCAGACAGACCACATATGGTTTTAGTATACGCCTTTCTTTTCTGTGCGACAAGCCACTTTTTGCCATATTTCGTGTATTTAATACGAAACATCTTGTCAATTTTTTAACGATTCTACTTACCGTTTCATAATAGAAAACTACGCTGTCACGGCCAATTTCTTATCATCCTCATTACAATCACGAAACACGGTTCAACAGTCACTTGATTTTTCTTATAAAAATGGTTATGTTACTACTAAGTCATTTTGAGACAGCCAGGAAAGGATCATCCCATGAAAATTACAGGCATTATTGCAGAATACAATCCATTTCACAATGGACACGCTTATCAGATAGCAAAAATAAAAGAGGAAACAGACAGCGATTATGTCATTGTCGCCATGAGCGGAGATTTTGTGCAGCGGGGAGAACCTGCCATCACAGACAAATACGAACGCGCCAGAATGGCACTCTCCTGCGGTGCGGATCTTGTGCTGGAACTCCCTGCTCTTTTTGCCTGCGCTTCTGCAGAATATTTTGCCAGAGCAGGTGTCGCGCTCTTTACACGGATGGGCTGTGTCGACTACCTGTGTTTTGGAGCTGAAAATGCAGACCTTTCCCAGTTAAATAAAATCGCAGGCATTCTTGCCGATGAGCCTCGTTCCTATCAGGATGCCCTGAATATTTATTTAAAAGAAGGGAAAAATTTTCCTGCCGCCAGGATTCTGGCATTAAAATCTTATCTTAGTGCTGAATCTTCCGACGCTGCCTTGCAGACAGAGCAGCTTACCAGCCTCTTATCCACACCAAATAATATTCTTGGCATCGAATACCTGAAAGCATTAAAAACCTGCGGATCACAGATTACACCTTATCCGATTCTGCGGGAAGGTGCCGGATATCATGACACCGATATTCTCTTAAAAAATGCCTCTGCTTCTGCCATCCGGCAGACTTTAAAACAGGCTGGCTCTTCCGGCTCTGCCCCGGATTTTGCATCTTTTTCTGCCGCCATGCCACAGGAAGCTTTCCGGATTTTTTCAGAATATCTCGCCTCCTCCACTTATCTGGAAGCGGATGATTTTTCCGGTATTTTAAATTATCTGCTGCTTTTTTATCCGGCAGAAGTGCTTGCCGCCTTTGCCGACTGCAATATTGAAATTGCGAACCGCCTGAAAAAGAACCGCAGTGAATTTTCCTCTTTCACGCAGTTTGCTGCCTTAAATCAGAGCCGCGACATTACTTACGCACGCATGAGCCGTATTTTTACGCATATTCTGCTGCATATGACAGCCGAAGATTATAAGCAGGCAAAACAGCTTGGTTATGTCCCTTACCTCCGTCCTCTTGGATTCAAAAAATCGTCCTCTGGCGTACTTAGTGAGATAAAAAAGCACACGGATATTCCACTGATAGGAAAGCTTGCAAATGCCAGACAGACACTTTCTGACGACGCCTGCCGGCTTCTTGAAAAAGATATTTTTGCGGCTGATCTCTATGAACAGGTACTTGCGCAAAAAAACAGAACAATCCCACGAAATGAATACACCCGTGAAATTGTTCTGCTGTAATGATTCAGATTGTTCTGATCACTTCTGTGACCAGTTGTTTGAATTGTCTGGAAACACGGTCTGCTGTCTCCTGCACTTCTTTGTGATTCAGCTTTTGTTTTGACATGCCGGCTGCAAGGTTGGTAATACAGGAAATACCGCAGACTTTCATTCCCATATGATTGGCTGCCACCGCCTCACATGCGGTGCTCTGCCGGTGTCTCATAGCTTGGACCGGTAAACTGCATATAGACACCTTCCTGCAGTGGTATCTGAAGTTTTTCTGCCGCCTTTCTCACTTTTTCCTGTAATTCCGGTGCATACACCTCACTCATATCCGGAAATCTCGTTCCGAGTTCGTCAATATTTTCTCCGATCAGGGGATTCGGGATCGCAGTTGTGATATGATCTGTGATGAGCATAAAATCTCCCGGTTTGAAGTTGTAATTCACACCGCCTGCTGCGTTGGTTAGAATGATTTTTTTTGCCCCCAGAAGTCCCATAAGGCGTGTTGGAAGCACTACATCCGACATCGGATATCCCTCATAATAGTGCACATGGGCAAACACAAATCTTCCCTTATGTCCTTTCACCGTGGATACCGGAAAACCTTCGATATCCGCGTAATTGATCGATGCCTCAATTTTTAAATCATCTGCGTAATCCCCAAGTCCGGAACCTAAAATAAGTGCCGCCTCCGGGACGAAATCTGTTTTCTCCCGGACACTTTTATAGCATTTCATTAATTTTTCATATACTTCGCTCATGGAATGTTCCTCCTTTTGCAAAAATAATATTATAATTAATGATGGAATAAGCGGATTCCGGTGAATGCCATGGCAATGCCATATTTGTTACAGGTTGCAATGACATGATCATCACGGATAGAACCGCCTGGCTGGGCGATGTATTTCACTCCGCTCTTATGAGCACGTTCCACATTATCTCCAAATGGGAAGAATGCATCGGAACCAAGCGCAACGTCGGTGTTTTTATCTAACCATGCGCGTTTTTCCTCCCTTGTAAACACTTCCGGTTTTACTTTAAAAATATTCTCCCATGCGCCATCTGCAAGCACATCCATATAGTCCTCACCGATGTAGAGATCGATCGCATTATCTCTGTCTGCACGTCCGATCTTATCTAAAAACTGAAGTCCGAGCACCTGTGGAGACTGGCGTAACCACCAGTTATCTGCCTTAGAGCCGGCCAGTCTGGTACAGTGGATCCTGGACTGCTGTCCGGCACCGATACCGATTGCCTGTCCACCTTTGACATAGCATACGGAATTGGACTGTGTGTATTTTAATGTAATCATGGAAATTGCAAGATCCATTTTCGCAGAATCCGGGATTTCCTTATTCTCTGTCACGATGTTGTCAAAGAAATGCTCATCGATCACAAGCTCATTTCTTCCCTGTTCAAATGTGATTCCAAACACTTCTTTATGTTCGATCGGATCCGGCACATAATTCGGATTGATCTCGATCACATTGTAGTTTCCTTTTTTCTTTGCCTTTAAAATCTCAAGTGCCTCATCTGTATAGCCCGGTGCGATCACACCATCAGACACCTCTCGTTTGATTACAAGTGCTGTCTCTTTGTCACAGACATCGGATAAGGAAATGAAATCGCCGAAAGAAGACATTCTGTCCGCGCCTCTTGCTCTGATATAGGCGTTTGCAAGCGGTGTGAACTCTACGTCCATATCGTCTACCCAATAGATTTTGCGCTCTACCTCAGACAATGGAAGTCCAACTGCTGCTCCAGCCGGAGATACATGTTTAAAAGAGGTTGCTGCCGGAAGTCCGGTTGCTTTCTTTAATTCACTTACCAGCTGCCAGCCGTTAAATGCATCTAAAAAGTTGATATAACCCGGTTTTCCGTTTAACACTTTGATTGGAAGCTCGCCGTTTTCCATATAAATTCTGGATGGTTTCTGGTTTGGATTACATCCGTATTTTAACTCTAATTCTTTCATCTTAATCTCCGCTCCTGCTTATCTTTGATTTTCTAAAAAATTTATGGTCTTTACTTATTTTTATTTACAATTCTTGTCTCGTATTTTCCGGTTTCAATGTCAATGTAACGTACAAATAAGGAAACTTTGTTCTCCTCATTAAGATTTTCCCATACCAGACTGGTAAAGGTATCAATGTCTCCTTCCAGACCAACAAGCTTTGGTTCTCCCTCAAAACTTGGAAGCGGGTTTCCGTCTCCCATATAAGTGTGGATAAAATGTGCTTCTCCGGCAACCGGATTCTGATATGCAAATGTGTAACGGTTACATGCGTCCGGATTTCCGTTATTGCTCTTTAAGATAGACATCGCGTAATTGTAAGTTCCATTGTCAATGTGCATGATTCCTGAAATTCTTGGTGTATAGTTTGGAGCATCCGGCTCAAACTCTCTGGTTCTTAATGCCTGCTCAAACGTCTGCTGTTTATCCATCAACTCATAAATCGTGTCTGTCTGATCCCCATTGGTAACAATTGTTTTATTGCCAAGTACACGAACCGGAGCATAAATGATCAGGCTTGGATCACTTAATTTCGAAGGATCAAATGCCTGTGTACGGATTCCTTCCCCATCCTCCACAAACACACGGTTGCGGCTGTTCTCACTTCTACCCATAATAAAGTAAGCAGTTACTGCATATTTACCATCTGCGGATTTTCCGATGACGATTCCACGTCCTGGATAAGAATTTCCTGCAAGTTCATTTGCTAATGAGATTGATTTCATAAATCCTCCTACTCTCCTCTGTTCTAGTTTTTAAAGCTATGGATCGGTGCCGGAATTCTTCCGCCACGGTTGATGAAATCATCACAGGAAAATTTATTTACCGGCATGATCGGTGCATAACCGAACAGTCCACCGAATTCCACCTGTTCGCCAACGCCTTTTCCAATGACCGGGATCAGACGGCAGGCTGTTGTTTTCTGATTGATCATACCGAGCGCCATCTCATCTGCGATCATACCGGAGATCGTAGTTGCCTTTGTATCACCCGGAATTGCGATCATGTCAAGACCAACGGAGCATACGCAGGTCATCGCCTCTAATTTTTCCAGAGTGATGGCACCAGCCTGAACTGCATTGATCATTCCCTGGTCTTCACTGACCGGAATGAATGCACCACTCAGACCACCGACATAAGAGGATGCCATGACGCCACCTTTTTTCACCTGGTCATTTAACAGTGCCAAAGCTGCTGTCGTTCCCGGTGCTCCTGCATACTCTAAGCCGATCTCGCAGAGAATGTCTGCCACACTGTCACCGATTGCCGGTGTTGGTGCCAGAGACAGATCGACGATACCAAATGGAATATTTAAAAGTCTTGATGCCTCCTGTGCGACAAGCTGTCCGACACGTGTTACTTTAAACGCTGTCTTTTTGATCGTCTCGCAGAGCACTTCAAAATTCTCGCCGCGCACTTTTTCAAGAGCTGTCTTAACAACGCCCGGTCCACTGACTCCGACATTGATGATCGCATCCGCCTCTGTCACACCGTGGAAAGCTCCTGCCATAAACGGATTATCATCCGGCGCATTGCAGAACACTACAAGCTTCATACAGTCCACGGAATCACGGTCTTTCGACTGTTCCGCCACCTCTAATAAAATCTCACCCATTAATTTGACTGCGTCCATGTTGATACCTGTCTTTGTAGACGCAAGATTGACCGAACTGCACACACGGTTCGTTCTGCCAAGTGCTATCGGAATAGACCGGATCAGCATCTCGTCTGCTGTTGTCATTCCCTTGGAAACCAGTGCAGAATATCCGCCGATCAGGTTTGCTCCCACTTTTTCAGCGGCGCGGTCTAAAGTGTCGGCGATCGTTGCAAAATCTTCCGGTGTCTTACATGCAGAACCACCTACCAATGCGATCGGTGTCACGGAAATCCGTTTGTTCACGATCGGAATTCCAAATTCATGCTCGATTTTCTCGCCCACTGCGGCAAGATCTTTTGCAACAGTTGTGATGCGGTTATAAATATTTTCATTTAATTTATCCAGATTGGAATCAATACACTCTAAGAGACTGATACCAATGGTAATGGTACGGACATCAAGATTTTCCTGTTCGACCATTTTATTTGTCTCATTTACCTCAAAGAAATTAATCATTTACTGCTTTCCTCCCTAGATTCTGTGCATCATATCGAAGATCTCTGCTTTCTGGCACTTGATCGATACGCCGATCTCCTCGCCCAATACATCCAGATCTTTCTGGCAGTCTGCAAATCATCATATTGAAGTATCCAGATACGATGGTCTGGGAAATATCTAAAACATTTACTCCATTTTCTGACAGATAAGTACAGACTTTTGCAATGATACCTACTGTATCTTTTCCTACTACTGTAATAATGGTTTTATTTGCATTATGTTCCATGGTTCATGCCTCCTCACTGTATTCTGCCCGGTTCCGTCAGATTTTTCTCACGTTACCAAGATAAATTTTAATTATGTTCCATATTAGCATACTCTTTTTATTATTTCCACTACTTAAGCTCTTTTTATTTATTAAATCATCTAATAAATGTTATTAGAATACTATTTTTTGCGATACTTCGTCACGCTTCGCCACAAACATTGGGAAATCATCGCCCTTATAAGGGTTATCTCCCAGCTCCACTTCCAGACGCACCGTCTCATAGGCAAGCTCCGGATAATTATTTTCTTTGCTCAGATGTCCTAACACGATATGTTTCAAATGATCGTGGAGCACTTTTCCTAACAATTGTCCACTCCGCTCGTTCGACAAATGTCCTTTATCCCCAAGGATACGCTGTTTCAGAGGATATGGATATGCTCCTGCCTGAAGCATGCGCACGTCATGGTTGGCTTCTAAGAGCAGCACGTCCACATTCTGCAGCTTCTCCACAATATGGTCGTCATAGGTTCCAAGGTCTGTCATGACTGCCACGTTCTTTTCCTGCTGTCTGATCTTGTAGGCAACCGGATCTGCCGCATCATGGGAGATGGACACCGGTTCGATCGTAAGATCACCGATTGTAAACTCCCTTTCCGACTCGATCACCTGAAAAAGTGCCTCGTCTATTTTTCCAACGGTTTTTGTATGTAAAATAGCATCAACGGTTTCCCCTGTTGCATACATCGGAATGCCATATCTTCTTGCAATCACTCCGAGTCCTGCGATATGGTCGATATGCTCATGTGTGATGAGGATTCCCTGCATATCTGCAGTCTTTAGATCAATACTGTTTAAACCGTTCTCAATCCTTTTTCCACTGATTCCCGCATCGATCAGCACATGACAGTCATCTGAGCCGACACAGATACAATTTCCGCTGCTTCCGCTTGCAATACTGCATAATTCCATAAATCTATTTCTCTTTCCAAGCCAGTTCGATCACATCACCATCTTTTAATTCTGCGGTGTACTGTGCATTCTGGCCATTTAATTTTGTAATGATCGCTCTTCCTGCAGAGGCAGAAAGGTCAAATTCGTAAAATTCAAAGAGATCCACAAACATATAGGACTCTCTTCCTGTCAGCGTGACCGGTGTGCCATTGATGATAACTTCCACAGAATGCGTTTCCTTCTCTTTGGCTTCCTCCGAAGTTTCGTTATCTGCCGGACTTTCCTCCGCCGTCTGCGTTTCTTCATCCGTTGTCACAGATGCATCATCCGCTGGTACGCTGTCTTCTGTCTCACCTGCCGTTCCGCTGTCTGAAACATTCTCCTCCGGTGCCTCTGCCGTATCTGCTGTTTCTTCAATGCCTTCAGCGGCCATCTCCTCTATTGTATCAGACACATGTGTGCGGAAGGACAGGATCGTCCACTCAATATTAAAGTTCTCATAGACAAAATAATTCAGGTCGACCACCCGGTTATTCACAATGATCTCTTTTTCCGTGTCGATCTCCACATCCATAAATTCTGCGATCTGCTCGACGGTATAATAAGCCCTCGTCTCAATTTCGTCTCCCTCTTTGATCAGGTAAGAGGCTGGTTCTAATTTACCATTTACCTCAACAAAACGCGGGCATACGATTTTCCTGCCGTTGACAATAAATGTTATGGTGGATGTATGGTACTCCTCTAACTGCTCGATGGTGATCATGGCATCCGCTCCCGCAGTGGATGGGCAGATCTCGATCTCTGAATTCGGTTCTAACTTAGTATTGATGCCTGCCGGTTTTCCATTCATAGTGATCACAGCAGATTCCCCTGGCAGACCCCTCTCCACTTTTGCCACACCATTGACGGTATAGTTCACTTCTTTTCCACGTTTTGGAAACAGATCTTCATTGGCTACTCCCGCCTGTAATGCGGCATCCATGATCAGAAGCTTATTGTTGTCATACATCTTAATCCGTTCGCCGTTCAAATGTACCATGATAAAACTGTTTTTCTGGTCATAATAATTCAGACAGATACCGATCGGAGTTACGATGAGCGGATCTTTTTCGATATCCGGCTGTTCAAAGGTTACTTCCTGCAGTACTTCCTCACCGCGGAGAGCAACACGCTCCTGTGGAAGTCCAAGTTTATCTGCCAGCATCTCGGTGTAACCGTGGATTTTTCCGCCTCCACCAACGACAAATGTAGCACTGACAGTCTGTCCGCCATTTAACTCTTTGATTTTCTCCGCCACTGCGGTCGTCATTTTATCTGTTACAGGCTCTATGAGTTCCCATACTTCCTTCGCAGGAATGGAGTGCTCGATCATCATGATATCTTTGTATGTGATCATTTCCCCGGTCGTACTTGCAAGCTTGATACGCTCTGCGGTCTGGAAATCGACCAGATAATGCTGTACGATCAGTTCTGTCAGTTCATCCCCTGCAAGCGGAATCATGCCATAGGCAATGATACTTCCATCTTTCGTGACGGAAATATCCGATGTTCCGGCTCCGACATCGACTAACGCGATATTCAGCATACGGAACGATTCCGGGATGGCAACGTCAATCGCTGCAATAGGCTCCAATGTCATATTGGCAACTTCAAGACCTGCCTGCGCCACTGCAGAATACAGTCCGTCCACAACATCCTCCGGCAAAAATGTCACGATGATATCCTCACTGATGACCTCTGCCTTATGTCCTTCGATGTTGGAATAAACCTCCTCATTCAGATAGTATTTCACAACAGAATATCCCACGCAGTAAAACTTGTATCTTGTGTCATTTTTCTCTTTTAATAGGGACTGTGCCTTTTCAATTCCAAGCAGATCCAGTGTATGGATATCTTCCTTCGTAACAACGGTCTCTTCCGGATATTCATATTCTACATTTGTCGTTACTGTTTTTAACACACGACCGGCTGCTGCGATACATACTTCTGTCAGCGGACATTCAATCTGTTTCTCCAATTCCTCTTTTACCGTCTGGATCACTTTGCCCACACGGCCAATGTCATGAATCTGTCCATCGATCATCGCCCTTGTCTCATGCTGCATGACATACTGTGCCACAACGATAAATTCATTTCCTTCCTTATATCCAACCGTACCTACTACATTTCGTGTTCCAATGTCCAGTCCAAATACATATGGCTGTTCGAATGTCTGTGTTTCATTCATCTGTAGTGTCCTCTCACTTACCTTTTCTTTGTAATTCCCTGATCCGTTCCAATTGTCTGCAAAATCCATCAGATAGCGCACACTGCCGCATCAATCTGTCTCTGCATTTCCTCTAACCCTTCATTGTTGTCGATCACAACACTGCAATGTTTCCGGTACTCTGCTTCCTTCAACTGACTCGAAAAAATCTGCTGTACCTTCTCTCTGGAATACCCACGGGATTCCATCAGTCTTGCCTCGCGGATTTCCTCTCTGGTATAAATATACCAGAGTTCATCACAAATTTCATCATAATGTTCTTCAATTAAAAGTGCCGCTTCCAAAACAAGCAGTGCAAGCGTTCCTTCCTGTCTCTCTCTTTTCGCTTCTGCTATCACATATGCTTTCACTGCCGGATGTACGATCCCGTTCATCCCGGCACGCTTGTTCTCGTCTGAAAAGATCACCTTCGCCAGTTTTATCCGGTCAAAATGTCCATCTTCCTTATAAATATCATGCTCCGGAAAAGCCTGTCTGATCTGCTCATAACAGTCCGTTCCCGGTTCCATAAGTTCATGTGCAATCTCATCCGCCAGCATGACACGCACACCAGGTTTCGTTGCCAGATAATCTAAAACTGCTGATTTTCCGGCTCCTACACCACCTGTGATCCCTATAAATTTCATATTTTCCGTCCACCTTTATCTTCTTTCGTACTGTCCATTTCTGACACAAAGCTATTTTGCCTCGTACCAGTTCTTTCCGGTGTGAAGGTCAATTGCCAGAGCCACCTTCAGATCTGCTGCATGCTGCATACCTTCTGTCAGTATCTCTTTTACTCTGTCGATCTCATCCTCTGCTGTCTCGATCAAAAGTTCATCGTGCACCGTGATGATCAGTCTTGATTTCAAATGTTCCTCCAACAGTCTGTCATGCACACGTATCATAGCGATCTTGATAATGTCTGCGGCAGTTCCCTGAATTGGCGCATTCATTGCCACACGCTCTCCAAAAGAACGCTGCATAAAGTTACTGCTGGAAAGTTCCGGAACCGGACGCCTTCTTCCAAACATGGTTGTCACGTATCCGTTCTTTTTGGCATCCTCCACAAGTCCGTCTAAAAATGTCTTGATCTTTGGATATGTTTCAAAATACCGTTCGATATACTCTGCTGCCTCTTTTTTACTGATACTTAAATCCTGGCTTAATCCAAAGGAACTGATTCCATATACGATTCCAAAGTTTACCGCTTTGGCATTTCTTCGCTGTAAATCTGTCACCTCATCAAATGGAATGTGGAATACCTGTGATGCA
>OGCP01000587.1_pt1 | contig 14987 bp, 17 predicted proteins | sample 1570191 | NCBI WGS metagenome assembly OGCP01 (sample SAMEA2582180, study PRJEB24529) | metagenome | biome: Human gut stool | place: China | collected 2011
TCTTCATGCTTAACCATTCGTTTTTGACAACATTTCAATGACCTCTTTAGTGTTTTCGAACCGACTTTTGCCGGTTCTATTGTTTAACTTTTTAATTTTTCGGTAAAAATTTACCGAAGTATTGCTTATTATCAACTGGAACGCGCCTGCGGACGCTTGTAATTCACAAACTTAATCCCAAACACTATGTCTGAACTAGAAATTAAACAGAAAAAACTAAAGAAACTGCGTATCCGCAATTTCATTTTGAATACCATCTGTATCATCCTGGCTTGTTCGGGATTATGGTGGACTGCCACTTATTTTTGACGGTACATAAATTATGAAGTAACAAACGACGCTTTTGTCGATTAATACGTCATACCCTTGAATATCCGCGCAACAGGATATATCAAAGAAGTTCGCTTTAAAGAACATCAATTTGTCCATCAAGGAGATACCCTGTTAGTTCTCGACAACCGTGAGTATCAAATAAAGGTAAAAGAAGCAGAAGCTTCCCTACTCGACGCTCAAGGTTCGAAGGATGCACTCCACTCAGGCATCGAAACCTCACATACAAACATTGCCGTACAGGAAGCAAACATTGCCGAGGCAAAAGCCAAATTATGGCAACTGGAACAGGACTATCATCGCTTCGAACGGTTACTTAAAGAGGAATCTGTACCCGAACAGCAATACGAACAAGCCAAAGCTGCTTACGACGCAGCACAAGCACGCTATCAGGCTTTACTCGAACAAAAACGTGTAGCATTGTCACAATATTCGGAAGCAAGCAAAAAGAATACCAGTGCTGAAGCAGCTATCCTCCGCAAAGAGGCCGACTTAGACTTGGCACGCCTGAATCTCTCGTATACTGTTGTGACTGCTCCTTACGATGGATATATGGGGCGACGTACCTTGGAGCCCGGACAGTTTGTACAGGCAGGACAAACCATTTCGTACCTGGTACGCAGCAAAGATAAATGGATTACTGCAAACTATAAGGAAACGCAGATTGTAAACATTTACATCGGACAACCGGTACGTATTAAAGTAGACGCTTTGCCTGGAAAAGTGTTTGAAGGAAAAGTTACAGCTATATCAGAAGCAACCGGCTCAAAATATTCGCTTGTTCCCACAGATAATTCTGCCGGCAACTTTGTAAAGGTACAACAACGTATTCCAGTCCGTATCGATATTATCAATATCAGTGAAGAAGATGCACAGCACCTGCGTGCCGGAATGATGGTAGAAACAGAAGCATTACGCAAATGACAAATATGAGAGAACTGGGATTACCCGTACGTAAGTGGGTTCCCAACTGGCTGGCATTGATAAGTATTTTCATTATTATTCTTCCTATAACGATGCTCAACGGTTCGTATACAGGAAGTATGCTTGAGGTATCCAACACACTAGATACCAATACAGAAGATATAACAATGGGATATTACGCTGCTTCGGCAGGCATGGCAATAGCCTATCCCATCGTACCGAAAGTCCTGTCTGCTTTCTCAGTCAAGTTTCTTTTGCTCGCCGATCTGGCTTTGCAATTTATATTAAGCTGGATATGCGCCCGCTCGCAAAGTGCGGATATTCTGATTGTTGCCAGTTTTGCCATAGGCTTTCTGAAAGGATTCCTCATGCTTTGGTTTATCCGACATGCACAAAAGATATTCAGTCCGAAAAATGTCCGTAGCGAATTCTACTCATACTTCTATCCATTAGTATATGGAAGTGGCCAGATATCTATGGTGCTCACAGCAGAACTTGCCTATCATTACAACTGGAAGTACATGTATTATTTTATGATGCTTCTGCTGTTATTGGCTATATTGCTGGTAATAGTCTGCTATCGCCACAACCGCCCGTTACAGAAAATTCCCATAGAAGAATTGCATCTGCGGGAGATGTTCGTAATCGCTATCGGTCTGCTGATGCTGATGTATGTCATCAATTACGGAAAAATACTCGACTGGATGTCATCCTACAAAATCTGCGCTTACATTGTCATAGCACCGATTCTGATAGCTTTTTTTGTCTGGATGCAATATCATTCCGAAACTCCTTATGTCAATCTGGCTCCCTTATATCAACCTAAAGCTATAGTTGGCTATTTTTACATGATGCTCATCATGTTTTTCAGTACATCAACCACATTACTGACGAACTACATGACATCTATTCTAAAAGTAGACAGTACACACTCTTATGTACTTTATATCTGGCTTTTACCCGGATATATACTAGGAGCATTCATCTGTTTCTGGTGGTTCAGATGGCAACGCTGGCGTTTCCGTTTTTTCATTGCTGGAGGTATGGCATGCTTCGCTATTTTCTTCGGCATCCTTTATTTCGGTATTTCGCCTGAAAGTACATACGAAATGTTGTTCTTTCCCATCTTCCTGCGTGGATTGGGTATGCTGGCTCTGATTATAGCCTTCGCTCTGTTTGCCGTAGAAGACTTGAATCCGAAGTTCCTGCTTTCGAATGCTTTCTTTCTGATAATATTCCGTTCTGTACTAGCTCCTATCATAGCTACATCTTTTTACAGTAATACGCTATACAGGCTACAGCAAAAATACATGCACTCTTTATCCGAAACCATAACGATGGCTGATCCTCTGGCTGCCTCGAAATTCTCACAATCGCTTACAAGCGGCCTGGCTCAGGGACACGAATATAGTGAAGCTACCCAACTGGCAACAACCTCGCTCTATACTACTTTGCAGCAACAGAGTCTGCTGCTGGCATTAAAAGAAATACTGGGGTGGCTATTTATCATTACTCTGATAATCGCCATTATTTCACGTTTTATACCTTTCCATAAAACAATTAGAGTTACCTTTGCCAAAACAGGAGATGATATGGTATAACAAAAAACAAAATAAAAATGACTATCAAAAGAATTATAGTATGCAGCTTGGGGATTTTATCATTTGCCCTCAATACGATGGCTGCACGTATCGATACATTATCGGTAGAAAGTCCTAAAATGAAAAAAGAGATTAAAGTAGCAGTCATTGTGCCCGATCAAGCTTTAGAAGGGAAAAAATGCCCTACCCTATATCTGCTGCACGGATATGGAGGCAACTCACTTACCTGGTTGGGAATTAAGCCAGAACTTCCTCAAATGGCAGATCGGGATGGAATTATCGTAGTATGTCCGGACGGAAAAAACAGCTGGTACTGGGACAGCCCTACCCATGCCGACAGCCAATATGAAACATTCGTTTCCTCTGAACTGGTAAAGTATATAGATACACATTATTCAACAATAAAGGACCGGAAAGGAAGAGCTGTAACAGGACTTAGCATGGGTGGTCATGGAGGTATGTGGCTTTCTATTCGTCATAAAGATGTTTTTGGTGCAGGAGGCAGTACCAGTGGTGGTGTAGACATTCGTCCGTTTCCTCACGAATGGAAAATGAAAGAACAACTTGGAGAGCTATCCAAAAACCGTCAACGATGGGATGAGCACACTGTAATGACACAGCTGGATAAAATTCAAAATGGTGATCTGGCATTAATTATCGATTGCGGCACAGGAGATTTCTTCCTGGAAGTCAACCAGAAATTTCATGAAGAATTGGAAAAACGAGGTATTTTCCACGATTTTATCATCCGTCCCGGGAAACATAGCAGCACCTATTGGAATAATTCAATAGACTATCAATGGCTGTTTTTCAAAAAATTCTTTGACGGATATCGAAACAATGGTGAATGATATCAAAACAATAAAATGAAATGAGGCTACTCTTTTAAGGTAGCCTCATTTCATTTTATCCAAACTCAAACAGAAGCATAATATTCATGCTCTCAACACTTCTATTTAAGAGATTTCTTTTGTCTGTATTTTACTATGGATTCAACCGGAAATCCGTTTTATTTAATTCCCAGCTTATTCTTCAATTCTTTGGGAAGTGAATCCTTGTGCATCATCACAAAAATAGTCTTGGCACGTACATAACTTTCCGACATATTCAGATAACCTCCAAATTTATTACTGTCGGCAGCCCAAGAGTTTTTGGTAATATAATATTTTGTTCCGTTCTGATCTTTAGCAATACCAGTAAGATGCATCAGATGATCATCAGTTGTAGCAAACGATTCATATCCCTGCTGACGGATTTCCGGAGTTACATTCACTTCCGGGTAAGGATGCTTAAACTGGAACACCTCTGCCAGACGATCACGCTTTGTCATCTGTCCCCAACGAGCACGGTCACTGTCTTTATATTCGTCTACATCATCTACCTCCGGATTAATGGCTACTCCATTCGAGAAAGAAAAGCCTCGTTCGCTTACATCACCGTCCCAGCACACAGTATAACCATTGGTCAGCGCATGGTCGGTAGCTTCTATCAGCTCATCCAGCGGCAAATTATACATACGGTCGTGCTCCCAGTTATCGGGAATCTCAATCTCAAACGGCTCATAATACGGTTTGTGAGTAAAACTTGTCAGCATCACATAATCATCCGTACAAATGCCCAAACTTTCAGCAAAACTTTTAGGGGTATATTCCTTTCCTTTATAAGTAAACTTCTCAGGTACTTTTCCTAAATAAATATCAAACAAACTATTTATCAGCTGCTCATACTGAGGAGATGACTTTTTCATGTCAACTGCCTCTTTGGCTATAGCTGTCATATACTCCACCATTTCCGAATGGTTATGTAATTTTGAGTCGTAATTAATACCCGTACAAACTTCTTCCGGTACAATGCCGACCTGATTGAATGCCGTAATCCAGCTTGTAGTAATGCTTCCCTGACCGATATTCCCCTTGCCCTGACGCAAGAAATTATCTTTCAGCTGATTCATATATTTCTGACGTACGATAAACATCTCCGACAAATCGTATTCATCCTTACCCTGACGCAACAGTTCTGCCTCTACAAAAGAAGTTGTGGCAAAGCACCAGCATGTACCGGTAGAAGCCTGGTCTTTCACCGGAGTGACTTTTTGGTTAACTACTGTTTCGAACTTATATCCTTCATTGTTTTCTGCCCAAAGTGAAGCCGAAACAAGTAACAGGACAGACAGTGTGTAATGTATTGGTTTCATCTGTATGTTTTTATATATAAAAGTTTTATGTGTCAAAAATAAACAAAAAATACGTCTTGTACAGCAAATCCAACTCATATTCTACAATTTTCCCTCTACTTTCAGCTCATGAAAGCCACAACATGTTAATAACAATTAAAGATGAAAATATTTTCCAATGAAAAATTTATCCATAAAGAATAAATTATTTTCTTTGCAAAAAGTTTCCATTAGAAAATAATAACAACATAAAAGAATATACATATGAAGTACATTATCATAGGAGGAGTAGCCGGAGGTGCAACTGCCGCTGCACGTATCCGCCGTAATACAGAGAAAGCTGAAATCATTTTATTCGAAAAAGGTGAATATATCTCGTATGCCAACTGTGGCTTACCTTACTATATAGGAGGAGTCATCTCAGACCGTGAGCGATTGTTCGTACAGACTCCCGAGTCGTTTGGCAAGCGTTTCAACATCGATGTACGTACCCGTTCGGAAGTAACGGCTATCGATGTAAAGAAAAAGGAAGTAACTGTCCGTACTGCCGGAAAGACATATACCGAATCCTACGATAAGCTCTTGCTCTCACCAGGAGCATCGCCTGTACGTCCGCCCCTGCCGGGTATTGAAACTGAAGGTATATTCACTTTGAGGAACGTAAATGACACTGACCATATCAAGAGTTACATGCAGCAGAAAGCTGTAAAACACGCAGTTATCGTAGGTGGTGGATTCATAGGTCTGGAAATGGCTGAAAACCTCCATCACAGTGGTATCGAAGTATCGGTAGTAGAAATGGCTAATCAGGTAATGGGACCTATCGACTATTCAATGGCCTCACTAGTACACGAGCATCTGCAACAAAAAGGTGTCCGACTATATTTGGAACAGGCTGTAGAATCATTCGAGAAAACAGCAGAAGGAATAACCGTTAACTTCAAATCGGGCATCAAAGTAAATGCCGAAATGGTACTGCTTTCTATTGGTGTTCGCGCAGAAACCCGTCTGGCAACCGAAGCCGGATTAAAAATAGGTGAAATGCGAGGAATCTATGTAAACGAATACTTGCAGACATCCGACGAGTCGGTTTATGCCGTAGGCGATGCTATAGAATATCCGCACCCCATCACTCACAAACCTTGGCTGAATTTCCTTGCAGGACCAGCTAACCGCCAGGCACGTATCGTGGCAGACAATATGATATTTGGTAACAAGATAAAATATGAAGGTTCTATCGGTACAGCCATTGCTAAAGTATTCGACCTGACCGTTGCCTCAACCGGACTTCCGGCCAAGCGTCTGAAACAGATGGATATACCTTACTTGTCGGCAACGATCCATTCTAATTCACATGCCGGATATTATCCGGGAGCATCTATGCTGGACATAAAAATCACCTTCTCACCCACCGACGGCAAACTGTACGGAGCACAAATTGTCGGTTACGATGGAGTAGACAAACGTATTGATGAATATGCACTGACCATCAAACGAAACGGAACGGTATACGACCTGACAGAACTGGAACATGCCTATGCGCCTCCTTTCTCATCGGCCAAAGATCCTGTTGCATTGTCGGGTTATGTAGCTGGTAATATCCTAAGTGGAAAAATGACTCCGCTGTACTGGCGTGAACTTCAGCAAACTGATTTAAGTAAAGTCACACTGGTAGACGTACGCACCGCCGATGAATACAGCCTGGGCAAAATTCCAGGAGCCATCAATGTACCACTCGACGAACTACGTGAACGCATGAGCGATATCCCGACCAACAAGCCAGTCTATGTATATTGTGGTGTAGGATTACGAGGATACCTGGCCTCTTGTATACTGAAAGACAACGGTTATCAGGATGTACGTAACCTTATCGGAGGAATCAAAACCTACAAAGCTGCTACTACTCCTGTCTGCCTGCCAGAACAGCCATCGTCTTCTTGTCACACTACAGCATCTTGCTGCCAACCTGCAACAGAAAAAGTTATAAAAGTAGATGCCTGTGGTATTCAGTGTCCCGGTCCGATTATGAAACTGAAGAAAAGCATGGAAACCCTGAATCCGGGTGAACGTCTTGAAATACATGCTACCGATGCCGGTTTTCCACGCGACGCAGAAGCATGGTGTAAAAGTACAGGTAACCATTTTCTGGAGAAATCATCAGCAAACGGAACATACCGCGTACTGATTGAAAAAGCATCTTCTTGCGAAAAAGCTATCAAGGAAATCACAACCGAAGAAGGAAAAACATTCATTCTGTTCAGCGATGACCTTGACAAAACTTTAGCTACCTTTGTGCTGGCTAATGGAGCTGCTGCTACAGGAAAGAAAGTTACTATATTCTTCACATTCTGGGGACTGAACGCTATCAAAAAGGTACATAAGCCACAAGTTAAGAAAGACATTTTCGGAAAAATGTTTGGCATGATGCTTCCTTCCAACTCATTAAAGCTGAAGCTTTCAAAAATGAACATGGGAGGTATCGGAACCCGCATGATGCGCTACATCATGCAACGCAAGGGCATCGACTCTTTGGAATCTCTTCGCCAGCAAGCTATTGACAACGGAGTAGAATTTATAGCCTGCCAGATGTCAATGGATGTTATGGGAGTTAAAAAAGAAGAATTGCTGGATAATGTGACCATAGGAGGTGTAGCTACTTACATGGAACGAGCAGAGCAGGCCAATGTAAATTTATTTATTTAAACCCATGGAAAAAATAAAATGTATATGCATCATGAAAGAGCTGCTCAAAGCTCTCTCTGAACTGGAAACTCAACTTATAAATACATACGGTATCTCACTGAACGAAGCTATGGTACTGTGTAGCATCGGAGGAGAAACCGTCACTGCCGGAACGATTGTAGAACGCACAGGCATGACTCCTTCACATGCATCGAAGACTATCAGCCTGATAGAAAAAAAAGAAATGGTTACCAGACATCTGGGCAGACAAGACAAACGTCAGATGTATTTCACATTGACCGAAAAAGGTAAAAACTGTCTGGAAGAAATAAAAAAACAAGGAGTAGATATTCCTGAATTACTGCAACCATTATTCAGTACTTATGATGAGGTAAAATAAAAAAGGAAGCCTATTCCCGATACACCAAATACGTTCTTCAAGAAAAAAATCAAATAATATATATCGTAATACACTGATAAATAGCATAATAAAAAAGCAGGAGTTTTTCGTTTTTTTCAAGCGAAAAACTCCATTATTTTTTCAAGAAAATTCGTACGAACTCTCCTAAACTTTGTACAAAAAAAATAAAAAATTCAAGATATTTTGTCTAAAAGATGCTGAAGTTTTTATTTCATTTACAAGATACTTCATTATTCCTGAGCCAAACCATATCCATTCGTTATTTTACCTTTAGACATTGTCAAAGTTTCGAATGGCATAGGCCAATAAAATCTAGGAGCAACATTGCCAGCTTTTACGCCCGGTAAAAGATTTGTATCAGTATAATGATCCTTATACTTCACCAAATCTACACCCCAATTAACCTTTTCATATCCCTCTGCAATCAGTGCAGCTGCTTCAGCACTATTAGGATCAATATATTTAAATAACCCTTTAATAGCTAGATTATGCGCTGTTCCTTTCAGTCTCAGTTGCAATTTTGTTATATCTTCTATCGATATATCCTTTGTTAACAGCTTTGGCTACAGCGTACATAAACATAGCAGAAGCCGTAGCTTCCTGATAGTTTCCTTCACGCTCTTCCAAATTTACAATCTGATACCAAAGTCCGTCGTGCTGAAATTCTGGTAAGGTACGAGCCAGCTCGTCTGCAATAACCAGCAGCTTGTCTCGCAACGGATGATTTTCGGGTACAAAATCGAGAACATCAACCAATGCCATATACCACCAGCCTATACTTCTTCCCCAAAAATGATGAGAAAGTCCGGTAACCGGATCACACCACTTCTGTACTTTCTTTTCATCCCACGCATGGAAATACAATCCTGTGACCGGATCACGCATAAATTTCTCAACAATAAGGAACTGCATGATAACATCGTTCAGCAACTCAGGTTTATTGTTAACCTGAGCATATTGTGCCAGATAAGGAGAAGCCATATAAAGTCCGTCGAGCCACATCTGCCACGGATACACCTCTTTATGCCAGAAGCCACCCAACGAATTTCGAGGATGATCCACCATCGCATTGTAAAGTAAATCCATTGCTTTCTTATATTTGGGATTTCCTGTCTGCTCATACACATCGAACAGAATCTTCCCGGCATTAATCATATCGACATTACGTCTCCCGTTTATATAACCATAATTCAAGATGGTACCATCTTCTTTCACCATCTTATCGGCATATTCTTCTACATCAATGTTGTCCTAAACGATTTATAGGTACGATGAATATGAGGTTGTTATAGATAACAACCGCTTCAAAGCTTTTTTTGCCCCCATTTATATCACTCCAGCTGGCTCTGGCGGAGGTGTAAATGGCTCATTCAACCACTTTTCGAGCTCTATTTTCGTGAATGTGTTCAATCTAAGTGATACGACAAGATTGGCGAGCCCCCATTTGTACTTTGCAATGTGCTTTAGCCAGCAGAGTAGCAGCATCGTTGACAAAGCAGTCCATATCTGCGTCTCAACAGCATTGCGTGATGTACCAATGAAACTCTTTATTTTCAACAGCTGCTTGATGTTTCTGGAGCAATTTCAATCATCCACCTTGCCTTGTAGAGTTGCGCTATTGTGGAAGCAGCCAGCTTGAAGTTGTTGGTGAGCAACTGTACCACATAGCCATGTTCGTCACTCCAGACAGCTATGCGTCTGAGCGGTCTGGTGTGTTTTTTCTTTGTCTGCTCACCTGTCAGCTCAATAATCTCGTCGATGAGTACATTTTGCGCCCTCGTTTCGGGCAATAAACGTTCTTCAATTTGTGAGTAAAGCAGGTTGTCCCTGTGCCTGACAACAAAAAACACATTCCTGCTGTCCCAATAGTCAAGAAGGGAGAAATCGCAATAGCCACGATCCGCAACGACTACAGAATGAGGTGGAACGGGGATATCCAAAGCACCCCTGTTGTCACCGCATTTACCTTCGGTAATGTTTACGAATTCAGGAAGAAGGCTGTCATAATCAAGTAATGTGTGCATCTTCACCGCGCCTTTCCTTGTTGTGTAATGTGCCCATTCGTAGAGCGACATGGTCAGCGTGATGGTAGATGAATCCAGTAATTTGATTGGCATTTTGAAACGGAACCTGGTGCGTTGCCATACCGCCTGCTGTCCAAAATGAGCAAGCAGTGCATAGAATATCCGCCGGAACACGCCACTGTCCCTTTTGGCATTCTGATAAGCGACTGTTGATTTAGAGGGAGCGCGACAGATTCCGAGGTGATTCAAATTGCCATTGGCTGAATTCAGTCCATTGGAGATATCACGTACAGAATCGCATCCAGAGAACTGGCAGAACATCATGCTTATGAAGTGGCTCCATGTGTCGTAGCCTTTGCTGTGCTTGTCCGTTTTTTCTTCACGAATAATTTTCCTTATACATTCTTTCGGAAGTCTACCGATTGCTTGTGCGAAAAGTGTTATATTTGCCATAGGAAGTAAAAGAGGTGGTGCTCTTTGCTAAGGTAGTTCATTCTACCTTAGCTTTACTTCCTTTTTTTGTTTTTATCGAAAAACGTTTAGGACAACATTGATCTAAAACAAAAAAACAAAAAGAAAACAAAACTATATTAACATAATTTATATTTTAAGACATAAATAGTACAAAGTATTTTCTTAAAAAAAATCAAAACCAAATAGTTCTTTCAGAAAAATAAATACCTTTGCAAATAATACGAATTTTAACAATATAATAAGGTATGCTAAGTTCAGTAGAAGAAGGTCTGGAAGATATCCGTCAAGGAAAAATCATTATTGTCATTGACGATGAAAATAGAGAGAACGAAGGAGATTTTATCATTGCAGGAGAAAAAATAACTCCTGAAAAAGTCAATTTTATGATTACGCATGGGAAAGGACTATTATGTGTTCCTATTCCTAAGGCACGATGTGCGGAGCTTAAACTAGCCCCAATGGCAACGGATAACACTTCACTTTTAGGAACACCTTTTACTATGTCTGTAGATTTAAAAGGATACGGATGTACAACTGGAGTTTCTGCATTTGACCGAGCTAAGACTATCCATGCTCTTGTATGCGGCAATATTGCTCCAGAAGAACTCGCACGCCCAGGACACATATTCCCATTATATGGTGCAACAAATGGAGTTTTAGAAAGAGATGGACATACAGAAGCTCTGTTAGACTTGACAAGACTGGCAGGGCTAAAACCTGGAGGAGCACTCATTGAAATTCTAAATGAAGATGGAACAATGGCACGTCTACCACAACTAGAGAAAATTGCACAAAAATTCCAACTCAAAATTATTTCAATTAAAAGTATTCAAGAATATCGTATCAAGAATAACCTATAACTACGAGTATCATGGCACTAAATCAAAGAAGACTGAAAATATTGAATCTTATCCGAGAAGACGGACATGCAAAAGTACAGGACTTGAGCAAGATATTTAAAGTAACTGATGTCACTATCAGACAGGATTTAGAAGAATTAGAGAAAATGGGATACATAGAAAGAGAGCATGGAGGTGCTCTCTTAAAAGACGTAAGCTCATTTGCCAGAACTGGTCAGTTATTAAACCAGAAAAATATCGAAGAAAAAAGAGAAATTGCTAAGAAAGCAATTAATTTTATAAATGAAGGCGATTGTATCATCCTTGATTCAGGTTCAACAACAACTGAGATAGCCAAACTGCTGGTTTCGTTTAAAAACCTGACAATAATAACTAATGCACTTAATATTGCTCTGATATTAGGTGAGAACCCAAATATCAGTCTGATAGTTACAGGTGGAGAATTTAAAGCTCCCACATTGTCATTAACAGGGGAAATGGCTGCACAACCATTCAATAATTTACATGCCAACAAATTATTCTTAGCTACAGCTGGAATCTCTGCTAAAATGCAACTTACATACCCAAGCTTAAGCGACTTAGTTGTAAAATCGGCTATGATAAAATCATCTGATGAAGTGTTCCTTGTAGCAGATTCTTCGAAAATAGGAAATACATCTTTTGCAAGTTTAGGTAGTATTTCTTTAATAAAGGCATTAATTACAGATAACAAAATATCATACGAAGATATTAAAAAGATAGAAGACCAAAACGTAAAAATTATCTTCTAAAAACAAAATATAAAAAGAAGTTCTTAATAATGGGAACTGGTGTAATTAAATAAAAAGAAGTGGAGCATACAGGACTCGAACCTGCCACCTTTTGACTGCCAGTCAAACGCTCTAGCCAGATGAGCTAATGCCCCTTATTATTTGAACACAAAGATATAACAAGATTTCGGAAACTAAAATATTTTATGTCCCCTATATTATAAAAAACTATTTTCAGTTAACTATAAAGGCACCACCATGAAAATAAAAATACGTTTGGCGACACTTTCCGATTTAAATAAACTTATGGGTATTTTTGATACCGCGCGACGCTTTATGCAATCTACTGGAAATGCCAACCAGTGGATCAATGGATATCCACAACGTGAATTAATAATGCACGAAATCAACTCAGGGCATTGCTACGTTTGCATAAACGAACAAGAATCTGTCGCAGGAACATTCTGTTTTATCCAAGGACCCGATCCGACATACTCCCGCATAGACGAAGGAGATTGGCTGGATAATGATCCTTATTGGGTTATCCACCGTATTGCCTCAGATGGTAGCTGTCGAGGTATATTCGAAGCATGCATAAACTGGTGTGAGAAACAAACTCCCAATCTTAGAGTTGACACGCATGCGGATAATAAAATAATGCAAAACCTTTTAGAGAAGCATGGTTTCATACGCTGCGGAATAATCTATGTAGCAAACGGAACACCTCGTATTGCCTATCAAAGACACAACACCTCCCACTCCTGATCAAGCTATCTTATAACAGTTTTCTTTCGGCGAACAACTTCCATAATGGTGCAGCCATAAGTGCCTGACGAATCTCATCATTCAGCAGTAAGGCACGGACTTCATCAGTAGAAAGTAAATGAATGCTTATATCTTCAGTGGGCTCAAGGTGCTGAGTCGAAATACGTTCAACTCCTTCAGCCAAAAAACAATGACAAACATTATTCATTGTACTAGTATTGGCAGAGAGTGTCATAAAATGCTTCCATTCACCTCCTGCGTACCCCGTTTCTTCATATAACTCCCTTTTTGCTGATTCCAAAGGTTCTTCTCCCTTCTCACACACGCCAGCACAAATTTCATATCCGGTCCATTGAAGCCCATGCCGGTACTGACGTTCCATTAAAAACTTACCTTCTGCCGTAATGGCAATCACATTCACCCAATCAGGATATTCCAATACATAATACTCATCATTTTCTACTCCGTTAGGCAATCGGACACAATCACGACGTGCCGTCAACCACGGACGTTGAATGAGATATTCACTATGGAGAACTTCCCATTTTCTATCATTATTTTCCATACTATTTCATTTCTAAATGTAAAACCGGATATGGCTTCCCTGCTGCATCAAATGCATCACGAGAAACAATCTTAAAACCCTTATGTTGATAAAATCTAGAAGCTATTGTATTTTGCTCGTTTACATCAATTTTATAAATACCTTTTTCTTTTATGGCAAAATCAATTAACCGACTTCCCAATCCCTTCCCTTGTTCTTGTGGAGCAACAAAAAGCATCTCAATCATCTCATTACTTAACCCCATAAAAGCCATTATTCTCCTTTCCCGATTACGAAAACAATATAAATCTACTCCCGGAAGATAAATCATCCGAACTAAAGGTTTATAATACTGTATATCCTCTTCAGAAAGAAAATGATGTGTACTTCGGACAGCTTCCTCCCAAACACATAGCAATTCGTCGTAATCTGTCTCAGAAGGCTGACATATCAAGGGTTTTCTCATTAGAAAATTTGACATCTTTACTCCATTTACCACCACTGTCTGTTCTCGTTCTATAGAAAATCCCTGAGATAAGAAGAAAGGTAATGCAGTAATGCTAACTTCCGAATAGATATCAGAAGCCTGAAAACGCATTACCCAATCCTCCAAGGCATGAAGCATGAAGGAAGCAACACCTTTCTTCTGATACCTGGGGCGCACAAACATACTATGCAGATATCCGTCAGGATTAATCGATGCAAAACCAGCCAATTCACCTGAAGTTTGATTAACTGCTGCTATAAAATGCAAATCTCCCGATAGAAGTTGCTGCCACCGTGCAGGAGTTGCACGTGCTATCCATGCATCTATTTGAACAGCTGAATAATCCTTAGCACAAGTTTCACGCACGGATTCTTCAAATATGCCAAACAGCTTTTCTGCGGTAACTGAAGTTATAAGAATATAATCGGTCATAATCGTAATTCAATTTACTTCTACAAATGCAAAAATAAAAGCTTTTTAAAATAGAAACGCTATTGCCACAAAATATCTTATCTTTGTATTCAACATTTATCATATACCAATTATGCGTTTTTTAATATTATTCCTTTTCATATTATCTACCTCTCTGATACAGGCACAAGAAGTTTTATTAGAATCAAAAATCAAAAAATCGATTGAAAACGTCCCTGCACAGGTTGGAGTAGCAATAATCATTAACGGGAAAGATACCATAACTGTAAATAATGAGTGTCATTATCCATTGATGAGTGTCATGAAATATCCTCAAGCTTTAGCTGTACTCCATTATCTGCACCAACATAATCAACCACTTTCCACCAAGATATTTATACCTAAAGAAGCACTGCTTGATGATACTTACAGCCCTTTACACGATAAATATCCGGGAGGAAACATTTACATGCCCATAGATCAGTTATTAGCCTGAATAATTCATAGTCTCCACAAAAAAGAGAACGCCCTTCTTGTATATT
>OGCP01000588.1_pt1 | contig 14967 bp, 6 predicted proteins | sample 1570191 | NCBI WGS metagenome assembly OGCP01 (sample SAMEA2582180, study PRJEB24529) | metagenome | biome: Human gut stool | place: China | collected 2011
CAGAGCAGGAGAAACGTGCCAATATTGCAAAGACAGATTTTTTAAGGCGTATGAGCCACGATATAAGAACACCTATTAATGGAATAAGAGGAATGGTCGATATATGCAGGTTCAATCTTGGCAACAGGGAAAAGGAAGAAGAATGTCTTGATAAGATTATGTCAGCCTCAGGCTTTTTATTAGACCTTGTAAATGATGTTCTTGATATGAATAAGCTTGAGTCGGGGGAGATTGCCATTAAAGAAGAACCATTTGAGCTTACGAAGATTATTAATGAGGTCAGCAGTGTTATTGAGACACAGGCAGATGAACAGTGTATCGATTATTCGGTTGACAGGGGCAGTATAGAATATGACAATCTGATAGGCAGCTCGCTTCATTTAAGGCAGATATTACAGAATATATTATCCAATGCGATTAAATATAATGTGCAGAATGGCTCTGTAAGATTTTCTTATAGTGAAAATGCAGCTGATGACGATATAGTTAAGGTTACTTTCATATGTAAAGACACCGGAATAGGAATGAGCGAAGAATTCCAGCAGATAGCTTTTGAGCCATTTGCACAGGAGAGCAGCAATGCAAGAACAGCTTATAAAGGAACCGGGCTTGGCCTTGCAATAACCAAGAGGTTTATTGAGATAATGGGTGGAGAAATTGAATTTATTAGCAGACAGAATGTTGGAACAGAGTTTACAATAATATTACCATTCAAAATTAATCGTAACGTGACTAAAGCTAAGAATAGTAAATGTGATGCACAGATGTCAATTGAAGGGCTTAAAGTGCTGGTTGCAGAAGACAACGAGATGAATATGGAGATTGTAAGCTTTATTCTTGATAATGCGGGTGCAAGGACTGTTGGAGTAAGCGATGGCAGGGAAGCACTGGATACATATATGAATTCAGATGCTAATGAGTATGATGTTATACTCCTTGATATAATGATGCCGGTTATGGACGGCTTGGAAACTGCAGAGAAGATAAGAAAGTCAGGAAGAGAAGATGCGGGTACTGTAATAATTATAGCGATGAGTGCCAACGCATTCTATGATGATATAGAACGGAGCATTAAAGCTGGTATGAATACACATATAGCAAAGCCGATAGATGCTGATGAATTAGTTAATATAATTGCCAGACAAGCAGGCAGATAATAGATGTGACACTAAGAGAATGATAATAATTAAATATATGCGTATAACATCCGTGTAAATAATTAGCAGTAATAAATATATATTATTTTGTGATATAGACGATTATTGGTAAATGTTTACACGGATTTTATGCAATGTATCACAAAAAATACATCAAAACCTAAAAATTTCAGTAATTGGTACCCGAGAACTATAAAAATCAGTAGTACATTTTCGTCAAAAGTTGTAATCTTATAAAAAATAGGCAATTAGTTTTGTGTAAAAGTTACAAAACATTGTATTGTTAAGAAAGGGAGAGTATGGACAATGAAATCAAGACGTAGAAGAGAATGGTTTCGCAGAAGTTCGGCTATGTTTATGGCGTTAGCTTTAATCATATCTGGACTTTCATTGCCGGAGGGCTTGTTTAGCATTACAGCCAAAGCGGCAGAAAAAGCCAGTGCAGAGTGGACAGTAAGTTCTACAATGTATGCAGATGGCGATAATGATAATTCGGTTACGGAGTTGAACGGCAAATTAGGTAAGCTGGTTAATTCTAATAATGATGAATTATTAATTAATGCAAATTCAGGTAAAATAACTAAAAGGTCTAGCGACTATCTGGTTAATCCAAACACTGAATTAACATTTCCAATAGTTAATAATGCTAAGACCTGTACAATAACATTAAGGGCATATGTAGCAGTAACTGCTGATAATATGGCATTTACAGGAATGAGCAATATTAAAATAACAGAACAGTCAGGAAATGGCTGGGCATATTACATAATTGAAGGAACAGTTGATAAAGGTGCTTCATCGGTAACACTTACAACAAATGTTCAGAATTATTTTCAGTCAATAAAGGTTGACTCATCAACAAGTTATGCGACAACATCTGCTTCATTCGCAGATGGGGGGGATACTAAAGCTGAATGGGGATATTCAGAAACAGTTTTATCAAGCAAGGGTTCTACTTCATCAATTCAAAGTGATACAGGAACTTATACTAATGGTGATAAAGATGTATTATATGTTGATGCAACATCAGGTAAGTTTCAACCCAAAACAGATGGAACTAATAGAATCCAGGTTAATACTGGTACTAAGATAGTTATACCAGCGGCGGGAGATAAGGCTGTTATTAAACTTACTGTCAATAAGAACGTAGGTACAGATAAGGACAGCATATTAGGAAATACACTTAATATAACAGGAAGTGACAAGGTCTTAAGAAAGATGGAATGTATTTCCTGTGTTGCAAATTCTGACAGCGGTTATGTTGATGTAGAATTTGAATGTTATCTTACAGGAGATGAAGGAGAGCTTACATTAGATGTTAAAACTAATACATACATCAGAAATCTTTCAATTGAATGTATAGAACTTAATAAGAAAGTAATAAATGGAACTATTACATCTAAATCAGATATTCCATCTGATATGCAGGTTGTAGCGACTAATAATACAACTGGACTTACATATACATCAGATATAACAGTTGCAGAGAATGGCAAGAGCGGTACATATTCAATTGAAGTACCAGCAGAAGATGAAGTTATGGAATATGAGATATCACTGAGCAATCCGGCATACCAGATTAAGAGTGGTATTTATAAACATAGTGTAAGTACAGAGACTGCTGCCAAGATTACAGCAGATTTAACGATCATTAGCCTTGATACCTGCACAGTAACAGGTAAGATTAATGGTATCACAGATGGTTATTTTACAGAAGACCTTGAACTTGTATTTACAACAACCGAGGAAACAGACTATGTTCCAGAAGTAACTATTGATACAGATACTTGGAAATATACAGCTAAGTTTGAAAAAGGTGTTTCATATAGTGTAGCCGTAAAGGGTGCTAATGACTATGAAGTAACTTCTGTATCAGATGGAATTAAATATTCAGAAGATGCAGAATTAGATATAACTGTAGGACTTAAGCCAACATATGCCGTTACAGTAAGTCTTCCGGAAGAACCTGATTTAACAGGCAAGAATGTAAAATACATATATATGAATAATGATGATGGATATGAATATGTATTTACAGATAAGGATGCTATTAAGTTAAGAGAGGGTTCATATACACTTACACTTGGTGGTGATTTCCTTGCACTTCCATACAAGGTAAAGTCAGGTAACACAGTTACAGTAAAGGGTGCTGAAGCATCACATAAGCTTATATTTGAGCAGGTTACAAGCTGGTCTTTTGTTAAGAGTGATGATGGTGATTATTATGATGATAATATTATGGGAACAACAGGCTACTACAATGGTTTAGCTATTGATGCTACAAAAGGTAAGTTAGTTCCTAATGGACCAAGCCCTAATTCAGCACAGTTTACTACAGGAGCTAAGATAACAATACCTGTAAGTGGAAAGTGTACTATATCAGTAAAATCATATGCACCAGCAAGTACATATGCACTTTACACAATAGCGGGTGAGCCGGCATCAAAAGATGATGTGACAACAGTATATAATTATGAAGATGAGAGCGAAGGAACAGTTGAAATTGTATCAACAGGTTCAGCTTACATAGTTTCAATATCTATAGTATATGCAGCTAAGGATGTTGAATATAATAAACAGCCAGCTATGCCTAAGACATATGATTATGGTACAGCTTCTAATCTTGTTGTACAGCCTACAGGACAGAAACTTGTTCTTACACAGACAGGTGGTACATTAAATACAACTACTAACACTGATAAGTCAACTAATATCAATAATACAGTAAGCTTCTTTGGATTTGATGAGACTACAGATGCCAACAAGCTTACAGCTGATATAACAATTACAGAGTGTGGTTCAGACAATGCTAATGGTATATTCTTTGGCGCATTTAACAAGAATTATATTGATACTTTAGGAATACGTAAGTCTAATGGACTTAAGATGATTTACTCAAAGAAGCCATCAGACCTTGCAGGTGCTTCAAGCAAGGCAGATGCAACTATTCCAGCAGGAACTGTTGTGACATTTACAGTTGAAAAGACAGACGATGCTCTTGTTATCAAAGCAACACCTAAGGGTGGAGAGACTAAGACAGCTACATATTCTTATAGTGCAAGTGATAATCTCTTATTTAATGCAGATAAGAAAAATACAGCAGTATCATATGGATTTGTATTAGCAGGTGTTAAGGCAACTATCCAGAATATGAAGTATATAGCACAGGACGGAACAGTTCTTTACGACCAGAATAAATGCTACAATGCAGTAGGTACAGCACCAGTTGTTAAGGAAGTTACAGCTAAAGCAGCTTATACAAGAGATTACATCACAGTAAGCTGGACAGATGAAGTACCAGCCGAAGGCGATGGTTTATATGTGCTTGAAGTATCAAGAGATAACGGAAAGAGCTGGGAAAAGGTTGCATCAGACATTACTGAGCCAACATATAAGTATTCAATTAAGGATGCCGGAGATTATAAGTTCAGAGTGGCTGGTAAGTTAGGTATTAATGGTGAGATTAATGATTATGTTGAATCAGATGCAATAACAGTAATAGCAGCACTGGATTCACCAAAGGCAAGCATAGCTTCAAGTGCAGATACAGTTGATCTTGTATGGGATGCAGTAGATAAGGCTGACCAATATGAGGTATATCGTTATTCATACGATGAGACAGCAGAGAATGCTTCAAAGATAGCAACAGTTACAGAATGTGCTTATAAAGATAAAGATGTAACAGCAGAGATGCCATATTACTATTATATAATAGCTTATTCACACGTTAATGGAAAAGTAGATAACTACAGTAACCCATCAGATACTTTATGGACTGTTCCAACAGCAGGACATACAGGTAAATATGTATATGAAGATGATGCTGTTAAGTATACAATAACTAAGAAGTCATATGACACTGTATACAATGGAAAGATTACAATTGAAGGTGTAGTTGAAGAAAATGTAACAGCAACGCTTTATGTTAATGGCAGTGAAGCAGCAAAGACAGATGTTAAAGAAAAAGAAAGCTTTGCATTTAAAGACATTGCTATTGAAGAAGGAAGAAATGATGTTGAATTAATATTCACAGATAAGAAAGGTAACAAGACTAGAGAAACATTTAATTATGTATATCTTACTAATTACAACAAGGTTGTAGATAGTGCATACACAGGAACTGATGGTGAGGAGGTTAATGGAATACCAACTTATAAGACAGTTCAGGCGGCAGTAGATTCAGTTGCTTCTGATAACACGAGACGTGTAATTATTCTTGTTAAAGAAGGTGATTATGAAGAACATCTTGTTGTTAAATCTCCTTATATAACACTTATAGGTGAGGATAGCGAGAAGACAAGAATATATTATGATGTTAAGGAATTAGCTGGTGGAGATATGTCTTTAAGATGTGCTGTAAGAATAGATAAGACAGCAACAGGCTTTTCGGCAGAGAACCTTACAATCGAGAATACTTATAATTATCTTGGTGATGGTACTAAGTCAAATGAATCAGCAGATGCTTTAAGAAATGATGCCAATGAAACATCATATATCAACTTAAGAATACTTGGTTATCAGGATACACTTTGTGCTAATGGTGGCACCCAGTATTATTACAAGTGCTATATAGCTGGTAATGTGGATTTCATATATGGTAATGAGCCTAGAGCATTATTTAATGATTGCAAGCTTGTATTCCGTTACAATGCTAATAAGAATTCAGGCTATGTATCAGCTCCTAAGGCATCAGCCTCTGCAACATATGGTCTTACATTCTTTAACTGTCAGGTTCTCTCAGAAGAGGGATGCTCAGGAAGTAAGTATTATCTTGCAAGACCTTGGGGAGCAGATGCTTATATTACTTGGATTAACTGCTATATGGGTAAGATATTAAAGCCGAATGCTTCTAATCCATATACAGATATGAGTGGTAATTTGGCTGCTAATGCAAGATTTTTTGAATATGGAAGCTATGGTCCTGCATTTGCAATTAACAGTAACAGAAGACAGATATCTGCTACGAAAGCCAATGAAATGACTTCAACATCATATCTTGGCTGGGATCCATATACAATAGTAGGTACAATAAGGTATACAGGTACTGTTAAGACAGACAGCATAGACAGATATGTAGAGAAAGAATATGTATCAGATACTTATTCACAGACAGAAGGTGATGATACAGGACTTGCACAGTATGCACAGGAAGGTTATGCACAGAGTGCTAATGTAACAGGTGGTGGATTATTAAAGGAAACATCAGATAACTATTACACAGCCGGCACAGCAGAAGAATTCCTTAATGCAATACAGAGCGTAAAGAAGAGTGGTAAGGCATCAGTAATCGAGCTTACAGCAGATATTGCGCTTGGTGATAAGGAAGTTAATAACTTTGACAGCTACAGCTCATTTATAACAGCACATAAGCTTGAGCCACTTACACACCCAACACTTTTAAAGACAGGTGTATCAATGCTTAAGCTTGCAGATATGAGTAATCTTACAATCTACTCTAAGAATGGAGCTAAGATTACACATACATGTATAGATATAACAGGCTCTAATAATATCATCATAAGAAATATTGAATTTGATGAGATATGGGAGTGGGACGATTATACAGAAGGTGCTTATGATCGTAATGACTGGGATTATATGACAATAGAAAAGGGAAGCTCTGATATATGGGTTGACCACTGTACTTTCTATAAGTCATATGATGGAGTTATTGATGTTAAGACACCAGTTAATGACAGTAATATAACAATATCATGGTGTGAATTCCTTCCAGCAAGTGAAGATAATGTATTCTTTGATGAAATGATGAATGCTATGAAGGCTAATCCAGATAACTACCCATATTATAAGCATTTGCTTGAAGAGGGTATGACAGACCAGCAGATATACAATTATGCTTATGGTCAGAAAAAGACTCATTTATTAGGACAGTCTGATGATGATTCATCAGCTAAGAATATTAAACTTACACTTGCTAATAACTACTATAAGAATTCGATGGATAGAATGCCAAGACTTCGTTATGGTACAGCACATGTATACAATTGTATTATGGATGCACAGGATTTAAGAGAAATGCGTCTTGATATAGAAAAGACAAATCCGGAATTAGCTAAGAAAATTGTAAGTAATGGTGCATCATCTAACTGTGGAGCTCATATGTTACTTGAGAACTGCTATATGTCAGGTATAACTAATGCACTTATAAGTGGTAACGGAAGCAGTCCAGCAGGTTATATTAACGCATTTAATACAATATATATGATGGATGGAGCAAAGCAGGAATTAAAGGTAGCTCTTAATACTGATAAAGAAGGTGAAGTAGCATTAGTTCAGGATAAAGATGAATTCAAGAAAGACCTTCCTTATACTGGCTACACATTATATGCAGCTTCAGAACTTGATACTAAAGTTAAACCATATACAGGTGCAGGAAAGCTTACACTTACAACATTACAGTGGGAGAAGACTTCTTACAATGAAGCTAAGCAAGAACATACAGAACATGTATGGAATGATGGTGAAGTACAGAAAGAAGCAACTTGTACAGAAGAAGGTTCAAAGTTATATACTTGTATAGTATGTGGAGATACTAAGACAGAAGTAATTCCAGCGGCAGGACATAACTATAGTACAGAATGGACTATCGATAAGGAAGCTACTACTACAGAAGAAGGAAGCAAATCACATCATTGTACAGTATGTGGTGACAAGGCAGACATTACAGTTATTCCTAAGCTTGAGAATACACAGCCGGGCGACAACGATAATAAGCCGGGCGACAACGATAATAAGCCGGGCGACAATGATAACAAGCCGGGTGATAACAATAAGCCGGGTTCAGATAACTCTGATGTTAAGACAGATATTAAAGTTTCAGTATTGGTAGATGAAAGAGTACCAGAAACAGGACTTGTAGATTCAACAGAAGACATTATTAAAGCTATCCTTACAGAAGATGAAGCTAAACAGGCAGAAAATGGTGTAAAGGTTGATATTGCACTTACTGTAAAGGATAAGAGTTCTAATCTTACAGAAGATGAGAAGAAACTTATTAATAGTAATATTAAGGACAATCAGGCTGCTGGATGCATACTTGATATTCAGTTACAGAAGATTATAGGTTCGCAGAAGTCTGATGTATATGAACTTAACAGTGCAATTAATATTAAGGTTAAGTTAAATGCAGACCTTATTAATAAAGATTCTTCAAAGACAAGAAAGTATAGTGTAATAAGAATTCACAATGGGGTATCAGATATTCTTAGTGCCGCATTTGATGAAGCAACAGGAGAACTTACATTTGCAACTGATAGATTCTCAACATATATTGTAGTCTATGAGGATGTTGCTAATTCTAATACAGAGGATAAGAGCAATGTATCAGGAAATGGCAGTGCGGCAGATAATAATGATGTGGCAGAAGACAGTGCTGCTACAGCTGATACTCTCTCAGTTACAAGAACAATAATTCTTCTTGCAGTTCTTATGATTAGTGCAGGTGTTATATGTCTTACATTATATAGAAGAAAAGAAAATGCTTAGAATTATATACTTAATAATATAAGCTGATAATATAAGTTAATAGTATAGGCGAATAGTATAAGTAAATAATATAAGCAGATAATAAAATGGCAGTCACATAAAGTGATACAGCATACTTTCTGGTATATCCAGCGGAGGAGTGTAATCACGGTGGCTACCTTTTTATGTAATAGGAAATTATATAATTATAAAAAAATTGTAAAAATAAGTTGAATTATGTAGAAAATAAGATTATATTAATATAAGGCAATTTTCGATATGAAGTTTGCAGGAAAACGGCGCAAGCCTGCCGAAGGAGTAACACTCTCAGGTGCCAGTATCTGCTGGCGCAACTGTAAATGGATCGACTCTCTGGAGAGTTCTGGATAAACACAGAGGCCGAAGGTGCAACATATAGTTCTTTATAAGCAGTTAATAATGGATTACAAGACAATATTATGACTTCTTATAAAGAGGGTATATGAATCTCTCAGGCAAAAGGACAGAGAAGGCATAAAGTATAATATAACTTGTTATATGATAAGTTGTATATTCTAAAATGTTATTTCTGATTTTATATTTATTCAGGCAATATTGTCTATAATTCCAATGCATTAAGTAAAAGTCTGCATATTAGCAAAGTATTTAGTAATGTACGGCATTTGCGGTGTTGGGACAGTATAGGCTCATACTATGCTGTAGTTTAGATATGAAAGGTAGAAAGTACAATGTGGAATTCAATTAATCAGATTCTTACGAACATTGATAATTTCGTCTGGGGTGTGCCGCTTATGGTAATTATCCTTTTTGGCGGAATATTATTGACAGTTCGTCTTGGTTTATTACAGCTCAGAAAGCTCCCTTTAGCATTAAAATGGATGGTTAAAAATGAAGAAGAGGCAGAAGGTGAAATTACAAGTTTTGCCGCACTATGTACAGCGTTAAGTGCAACTATTGGTACTGGTAATATCGTTGGTGTTGCAACAGCAGTCTGTGCAGGTGGTCCGGGTGCATTATTCTGGATGGTTATAACAGCATTTTTTGGAATGGCAACTAAGTATTCAGAAGGTCTTCTTGCTGTTAAATACAGAGTTATAGGAGAAGACGGACACAGTCTTGGTGGACCATTCTATTATATAGAGCAGGGAATGGGCAAGAGCTGGAAATGGCTTGCTAAGTTATTTGCATTTTTTGGTGTCTGTGTTGGACTTTTTGGTATTGGTACATTTAGTCAGGTAAATGGTATTTCAAGTGCCGTTAATGGTTTTTTCGATGCGAATAATGAGCATTGTGTCAATATTCCATTTCTTGGCGAGTACTCATGGTCAGTAGTAATCGCTTCACTTATTCTTGCAGTCTGTGTTGCACTTGTGCTTATAGGTGGTGTTAAGAGAATCGCAAGCGTAAGTCAGGTTGTAGTGCCATTTATGGCAATTATATATGTATTATTTGTTGCGGTTTTAGTAATAGCTAATATTACTAGAGTTCCTGCGGCATTTAAGATTATCGTAGAAGCAGCATTTTCTCCAAGGGCTATAACTGGAGGAGCAGTCGGAAGTATGCTTGTTGCTATGCAGAAAGGTGTTGCAAGAGGCATTTTCTCTAATGAGGCTGGTCTTGGTAGCGCGCCTATAGCTGCGGCTGCGGCACAGACTAACGAACCTGTAAGGCAGGGACTTGTAAGTATGACAGGTACATTTATTGATACAATTGTAATCTGTACTCTTACAGGACTTTCAATTGTAATAACAGGTGCATGGCAGGTTGAAGGCATTGAGGGTGTAGCAGTTACTACATATGCGTTCCAGAATGGACTTCCATTCCCGGCACAGGTGTCTTCTTTTGTGCTTATGCTCTGTCTTGTATTCTTTGCATTTACAACAATTCTTGGCTGGGACTATTACAGCGAGAGATGTCTTGAATATCTTAGCGGTGGTAATATGAAACACGTTAAAATATACCGCTGGATATACATATTAGCAGTATTTATTGGACCTTATATGACAGTAAGTGCGGTATGGACAATCGCTGATATATTTAACGGACTTATGGCACTTCCTAATATGATTGCGTTATTCGCATTGAGTGGAGTTGTAGTTAAGGAAACTAAGAGCTTCTTTGAAAGACATAAGAATCAAAAGCTTTAATTTATAAATATTGTAGATATCCAAGAGTTCTTTAAAATAAAGCATTGAGCGGAAAAACTATAAAATAATGGCAATATCTCCTGTCCTTAAGTGGCGCGGAGGTATTGCCATTATTTGGTATATTAATCCGGTGTATTGACAAAAAATGATATGTTCATATATACTTATCAAAGTTAGCTGTGATTAACTAGGGTTAGTCACTACAAGACAATAAGAAAGGACATCGAAACATTAATGAAGAATATCATTAAATCCCCAATTAAACTTTTATGGCTTATGATAGGAATTGTGTCAATGGTACTCGGTGCAATAGGTGTCGTACTTCCAGTATTGCCAACAACGCCATTTTTATTATTAGCATCTTTCTGCTTTGCCAAAGGCTCTGACAGATTTCATAAGTGGTTTATTGGAACAAAGCTTTACAAAAAACATCTTGAAAGCTTCGTTACCAGTCGTTCAATGACATTAAAGACTAAGTTGTGCATACTTCTGCCAGCATCAGCAATGCTTATATTGGCAATGCTTGCAATGTCTAATATATATGGGCGTGTATTTATTGTATTTTTGATAATATTCAAGTACATATATTTCTTTACAAGAATTGAAACAGTTAAGGCGTAAGCTTATGCCTGTTAGTTAGTTATAGGCTTGGAAAATGTTTTCACGAGTTCTACAAGCATATCAACAGTTTTGTCCATACCTTCGATGGTTATGTGTTCGTAAGGACCGTGGTAGGCGTGTCCGCCAGTGCCAAGGTTAGGGCAGGGAAGTCCCATATAACTTAACATACAGCCGTCAGTGCCACCTCTTATTGGAAGTATAAGGGGTGGTATATTAGTATTCTTGCAGGCTTTCACAGCATTTTCTATAAGAAACATACATTTTTTGATAATCTCAGCCATATTGCGGTACTGGTCAGTGATAGTGAGCTGTACAGTTCCAGCACCCCATTTTTCATTCATAATCTTTTCAATGTGGCACAGTGTGGCTTTCTTTGCTTCAAATAATGAAGCATCGTGGTCACGGATTATATAATTAAGGTGTGCTTCTGCAACATCACCAGACATACTTATAAGATGATAGAAGCCTTCGTAATTCTCCGTTTCCCTTGGTATCTCCATAGCCGGCAGGCAATTATTAATTTCCATAGCTACTAAGGAAGCGTTAATCATAGTATCCTTAGATGAGCCGGGGTGGACATTAAAACCTTTCACAACATATTCAGCTTTGGCGGCATTGAAATTCTCGTACTGTATCTCACCCTCAGTATCGCCATCAACAGTGTATGCGTAATCAGCTCCGAAGCGTTCAACGTCAAAATGTTCAGTACCCATACCAATCTCTTCATCAGGCGTAAATGCTACGCAAATTGCAGGGTGTTCAATATTATTAGCAGTGATATATTCAATCATAGTAAGAATTTCAGCAATTCCAGCCTTATCATCTGCACCAAGAATAGTTGTTCCATCAGAAGTTATAAGAGTTCTGCCCTTTAAAGAAGCAAGATGTGGAAAAGTATCAGGACTTAGTATAAGTCCGCTGTTACCAAGCACTAAGTCCCCACCATCATAATCAGGAGTCACAACAGGATTGATATCACCATTGCAATAATCAGACACAGTATCCATATGGGCAATAAAACCAATTGAAGGAAGCTTCTCAAGCCCCTTAGTTGCAGGCAGTCTGCCATAAAGATAACAATGTTTATCAAGCTTAACATCACTAAGTCCAAGCTCAGTCATCTCGTCTTTAAGAAGCCCAGCCAGCTTAAACTGACACTCAGAAGAAGGTGACTTTCCACTCTCTTCATCACTAGGAGTTCTAACAACAACATACTTTAATAATCTTTCATAAGCTTTCATAACAAATCCTCATTTCTGTATATATTATAATATTCCCCGTCCTCATAAAATTAAAACCATAACCTAACATAATTCCCTCATATAATATAACACAACCCACAAAATTATGTTAAAATAAATCAGAGGTTAATAGACTAATAGATTAGGAGAAATACTATGAACAACATTAAAAAACTTTCCACTGCTGGTGTCTTATGTGCAGTCGCAGTAGCTGGAAGCCTGATTTCATTTCCGGTATTTGGAAGTAAATGTGCACCAGTACAACATATGGTTAATATATTCTGTGCCGTCCTTTTAGGACCCGGATACGGCGTAATGGCTGCATTTGTTGCCTCACTTATAAGAAATCTGCTTGGAATGGGAAGCCTTATGGCATTTCCGGGAAGTATGTTCGGTGCATTGATATGCGGTATTGTATACAAAAAGACCCATAATATTATTGCAACAATGATAGGAGAAGTAGCAGGAACATCAATACTTGGTGGTTTATGTGCATATCCGGTTGCAATATTCCTTATGGGAAAAAGTGCCGCAGGAATAGCATTTTATGCATATATAATTCCATTTTTTATATCAACTGCCATGGGTGCGGTCATATCTGGAATAATAGTATTCAGCATAAAAAAGGCAGGCTTGTTAGTTAAGATTCAGGACAATCTTGCAGGATAGACAATTCAATATGCAAAATCGATAGGCATATATAGGAGAATACAAGCTATTGTAAGCAATGATAAAAGACGTTGTAATATTCAATACAGTGATAATCATATATGGAAAAAGACAAGTTTTCTGTATAGAAAAGAGGGTTTTAGTGAATGTTTGAAAAAATAATAAAAAATGTGCATAACAGACATCCGCTTATCCACTGCATAACGAATTATGTGAGCATAAATGATTGTGCCAATATAGTGCTTGCGTGCGGTGGTGCACCTATAATGGCGGAGGACATTAATGAGGTGAGCCAGATAACCTCATTATGCCAGGGACTTGATATTAATATCGGGATGCTTAACGATAATAAATTATCATCAATGCTTAAAGCAGGTGCTACAGCTAATGAACTTGGAATACCAGTAATACTTGACCCTGTTGGTGCTGGTTCATCAGATTACAGAATTAAAGCTGTCCAAAATCTTATGTCAAATGTACAGTTTGGTGTTATAAGAGGAAATGTATCCGAGATAAAAGCGATAGCCGCAAAGCAGGGAATTCATAATATAGCAGCTGGAGTATATGAAACTATGCAGAAAGATAGGTCTGCTATGGGTGTTGAGGCGGGGATTGCCGATAAAATTACAGATGATAATATAAAAGAAATGGCAGATTTTATTAATAAGCTGTCCCAAAAGACAGGTGCTGTGATTGCGGTTACAGGCGGAATTGATATGGTTGCTGATGAGAACCGCGTATATGCAATAAGGAATGGTCATAAGATGATGAGCCTTGTTACCGGTGCCGGTTGTCAGCTGTCAGCTCTTACATCAGCATATGTAGCAGCGGATAAAGAGCATATATTAGAAAGTGTATGTGCAGCTGTTAGCGTAATGGGAATAAGCGGAGAGCTTGCATACCGCAGAATGGCAGATGTGGATGGCAATGCAAGCTACAGGAATTATATAATTGATGCTGTATACAATATGACAGACGACACTTTGAAAGAATTGGGAAGAATAGAGCGTATATAGTGTGTAAAAATATGAAATATATACAAGATATGTGCAAATATGGTGTATATAAATGATACATATATATAGTGTGACAGTGCATGGGTATATAATATTTGATAGCAGAGGAATAATATATGAGCAGTTATTTTTATTTTACAAGACACGGACAGACTATATGGAATGTAGAGAATAAAATATGTGGTGCAACAGACATTGCACTTACAGAGTTTGGACATAAGCAGGCAATAGAGTTAGGTGAGCGTATCAAAATGGGAAATATACATATTGATGAGATATTATATTCTCCACTTATAAGAGCGGCTGACACAGCAAAGCATATATCAGAAACTGCTGGCATACCATGCAGAATGGAAATGCGGTTAAAGGAGCAGAATTTTGGAAGATACGAGTCTACACCAAGAGATGGCAGGGAATTTGCTGTGGCTAAGATGAACTTTGTTGATGATTTTGATGGCGGTGAGACAATGCTTCATCTGAGTCAGAGAATATATAATCTTATAGATGATATAAGAAGTGATAAGTCTGATAAAATATATCTTCTAGTTGCGCATAATGGTATTTCGAGGATTGTCGAGTCATATTTCAGAAATATGAGCAATGATGAGTTTTCAGGCTTTGGAATTAAGAA
>OGCP01000600.1_pt1 | contig 14625 bp, 13 predicted proteins | sample 1570191 | NCBI WGS metagenome assembly OGCP01 (sample SAMEA2582180, study PRJEB24529) | metagenome | biome: Human gut stool | place: China | collected 2011
ATATGGAGACGAAAAAGTTTTAGATAATGTGAGTTTTGATGTGAAAAAAGGAGAAAGAATAGCTTTTGTAGGAGAAAGTGGAAGTGGGAAAAGCACAATCATAAAACTGATTTCAAGACAAATATCAAGCAAAAAGGGTGAAATATTCTATGATGGGATAGACTATTACAATTTTACACCAAATGAAAATCGTAAGAAATTGGCACTTATTTCACAGGAAGCAACATTGTTTCCTATGTCTATTGCGGATAATATTCGGATTGGTAATCCTGACGTCAGTAATGAAGAAATAATAATGGCACTTAAAATGTCTGGCTGTGAGGAATTTATTAAAGCATTGCCAGAAGGTATAGATACAGTTCTTACGGAAAAAGGAAACAATCTGTCAGGAGGGCAAAGACAAAGACTTACTATTGCGAGAGCAATAGTGAAAAATGCACCGATTTTTCTGCTCGATGAACCAACATCTGCCCTCGATCTGGAAACGGAAAATACCATTTGTAATACATTTGATGAAGTGGCAGGGAATCATACAGTTATTGCTGTTGCACATAGACTTAATACCATTAAGAATTATGACAGGATTTATGTATTAGAACATGGCAGGATTGTAGAACAAGGAACGCATAAGGAGTTACTAAATCAGCAGGGAAGATATTATCAGATGTATCAGGATTACAGTCGAGAGGAGATAGAATAATTGCTATGAAAGATTTAAAAAGATTCTTATCCTATATGGGAAAATATAGATTTGCTTACTGGTTTATTCTAATAACAACATTGATAATGGAATCGTCTTTGCAGATACTTTATTCGTATGTGACAAAAAAGACTCTAAATGCTATTGAATTTCAGAACATGCAGTTATTTCGTACAGCAGTGGTTGTATGCGTAGTAATTGTAATATTAAAGTGTTTATTTCCTTATCTTCGGTATTTTCAAATCAGATTGGTTCGTAAAATGGTTTATGAATTGAAGTTGAAGCTGTATGAGAAATTGTTGAACATGAATATGTATTTTTTTAATGATACACATAGTGCAGACGCAATAAAGACATTGAACTGGGATGCTAATTCCCTGAAAGATTCTTGGTTTTCGCATATCTATTGGGTGTTGGGAAAGATTGTAATAGTAGTTTCTTCTATTATTACTATGTACTTTTATCACCTATGCCGTCCTCTGCTTTCAAAAATTGTTAGTGCATTGACAGCTTTTGTTTCTATTAAGATTAATAAATCTATTAAGAAATATGCGAAAAAGGTTCAAAAGAAATCAACCAAATTGTCCATGTTATTAAGCGATATTATATCAGGTTTTGTTACATTGAAAATGAATTCCGGAACTAAGGTTGTATTAAATTATTTTTATGAGGAAAATGAAGCATCATCCCAATCAGAAAAAGATAGAGTTAAAATGGAGGCATTATTTGAGATAGTAGCATTTCTGTTAGGCATCATTGGAAGTTTTGGAACAATCATTATGGGGGCATGGCTTGTTTCAGAAGGAAAGCTTGATTATGGTACGGTTATGGCTGTGGTTACCTTGCAGATGGGGGTGAGTAATGCGATGCAAAGACTCGGGAGCTCTATAGCTGCATTGACAACATCACTTGTTCGTGCTGGTCATGTATTTGATTTCATGGAATCAGAAATGGAAGAAGAAATAACATGGTTTACTGCAGGAAATGGTCCTGAGAGAAAAAATATTAATGTACAAAACGGAAGAGATAAGGCTATTGATATATCTAATTTACATTTTTCTTATAATGAAAATGATGAATCAAGAGATAAGAATAAAATGCATGCTCAGTTAAATTCTAAAAAGATGCAGATAAGTGTAGGTGAGAAAGTTATGATAACCGGCGAATCCGGATGTGGAAAGAGTACATTGCTTAAGTTGATTCAAGGATTTTATCCTGTTGAAAATGGAAAAATTAAAATACTTGGTAAAGATATAAATGAATATTCACTGGCTGAATTAAGAAATGTTATTACATATGTTCCGCAGGATAGTTATTTATTTGAGGGAACAATTGCTGAAAATATTGCATTAGGCTGGAATGAGGAGACTGCTCCAGTAATGGATGTTATTGTCAGTGCAGCGAAAAAAGCACATGCTGATGAATTTATCAAGGATTTGCCAGAAGGTTATAACACTAAGGTAGCTGCGGGTGGGACAAATCTGTCTGGTGGTCAGCGTCAAAGAATATCAATTGCAAGAGCATTTATGAAAGAAGCACCTATTGTTTTGATGGATGAACCTTCATCAGCATTAGATACATATAGTGAAAATGCAGTACTTGAAGCGATGAGCGTATTTATGAAGAAAAAAACAGTAATTATGGTTTCACATAGAATGACAGGTGCAGAGAAGTTTAATCGTGTGGTAAGGATGGATTAGCAAAGAATTTCATAACAAAATCCTATATCTTTTAGAGGAGTTTAGTGTAAGCGTGACTTGACAAAACAGAACCAATTTTCTATATTTGGTAGCGGAGATTTTATACAAAAAAACAGATAATATGAATGCACAAAAGGAGCTCAACCCCTTTGGGTTTGGGCTTTTTTGGACGCATATAGTCTTGTAAAAGTAGCAGCATGGCAATCGAGTAACATCGGTTGCTTTTTTTGTTGCCTATTTTTAGAAAGTCATCAAATGCCCTGATAGAGTGATTTCTAAAAAACAAAGCAGAAAGAGTGGAGGAAATGCAAAGTGAAAGAGTATTCAAAAGGTGTCTATGTGAAATTTAAACCAGAGGATATGTAATATTCCCTGAATGGTCTGATTTGAATCGGGTAATATCTTTACATTCAAAGATTAGTAATAATCTCAAGGGGGAGTAACAATGAGAAAAAAGTATTGTGAAGATGCAAAAGATATCAGCGGTATTTTATTTGCATGATGAATATGAAAAGTCTTCCTGTATGACAAAATCAAATTGACTAATGCTGATTAGCAATATATAATATAGACAAAACGAAAATGACATGAACGGAGGAACAATGAAGTGGAGAAGGTTATAACACTTGAGGAAGCATTAAAAAGAATTAAAGAGTTGGAAAATGAGAACGCCGAGTTACGTGAAGAATTGGAATATTATAAAAATCGTAAATTAAGCGGAAGGCAGAAGCACAATGCAAAATGGATGGCTATTTACAATGATTTTGTTGCTGGTTATGAAAGTGGAATGACTATGATAGAAATTGCAAAGCGTAATAATGTCAGTAAGAGAACGATTTACAGGTATAAAGCGTATTATGACAAGATGAGGAACACAAAGGAGAATGTGAAAGAGTAATTGAAGAAATTAATAGTAAAAAACATATTGCTGGCGTCAGCAATATGTTCATAAGAGGAGGAAATTTGAATGGAAAAGAGAATAATAGAATTGTACAGAAGAAAATTTGATGATATCCGACATGAAGCGGATGGCATTGAGTATTGGTATGCAAGAGAACTAATGAAATTATTGGATTATGTTCAATGGAGAAATTTTGATAATGCAATAAATAAAGCAATGATTTCATGTAAAAATAATGGAAACGTAGCAGAAGATCATTTTTCAAGAATTAACAATACAATTGAAGTTGGAAACGGTGCACTTCGTGAAGTTGAAGATTATATGCTTACTCGTTATGCATGTTATCTTATTGCTGAAAATGGAGATCCACGAAAGGAGCAGATAGCTTTTGCACAAAGCTATTTTGCGGTTCAGACTAGAAAACAGGAATTGATTGAAGAAAGAATTTCTTATATTGAAAGAACAGAGGCAAGAGGAAAATTAAGGGAATCAGAAAAAAGATTGTCTCAAAATATATATGAGCGTGGAGTGGATGATGCAGGATTTGGCCGTATCCGGTCTAAAGGAGATCAGGCTTTATTTGGTGGATTTACCACGAAACAGATGAAAGAACGTTTGGGAGTACAGGATAAAAGGCCACTTGCGGATTTCCTGCCAACACTTACCATTGCCGCTAAAAATCTTGCAACTGAAATGACAAATTATAATGTTGAAGAAAAGGACTTGCAAGGAGAATGTGCAATCACTGTTGAACATGTGGAAAATAATACTTCTGTTAGAGATATGCTTGGACAAAGAGGAATTAAACCAGAAGATTTACCAGCATCGGAAGACATTAAGAAACTGGAACGTAGAGTGAAGAGAGAAGAGAAAAAGCTTGCAGAGCAATCTGGAAAGTTGACAAATGAATAATACAGGAGTGTGAGACTATTGAAGAAGAAAACAAGATATTACATATACTCGTGTATCAACAGCAATTCAGATTGACGGTTACAGCTTATGCAGGATTATGGTGTTAATCTTATCTGTGTAGAAGATGGAATTGACAGCTCAAAAGAAGCTGGTAAACTGCTTATATCTATTATTGCTGCTGTAGCAGAGATGGAACGTGAGAACATAAGAGTACAGACGATAGCCGGACGTGAGCAAAAGGCCAGAGAAGGAAAATGGAATGGTGGATTTGCACCTTATGGATATAAGCTGGAAAATGGAGAGCTTGTCATTGCAGAGGATGAAGTAGAAATTATTCAAATGATTTTTGATCGGTATATTCATACCAATGAGGGAATCATTCATTACGATAAAAAAATTTCAGATTTACAGAGACGATTAGATACCCAATATGATAAAATAAATGAAGTGGAAGAGGCAACCGCAGTGTCCAGAAGATAAAGAGAGCTCAATTGTGGAGGCATTGAAGCATTTTAAGATAAATAGTTAATAAAGAGAGGTGCATATGCTATGCCAGGTATACTCGTGGTTGAAGATGATGAAAATTTAAATCGTGGAATTACATTCTCACTGAAAAAATCCGGATATGAGGTTTTTTCAGCAGAATCAGTGAAAAAAGCGAAAAGAATTGCAAGTGATAATAATGTGGATGTTACCATTTGTGATGTGAATCTTCCGGATGGGAATGGACTGGAATTTGTAAGGTGGATGAGATGCAATTATAATACATACATTATTTGTCTTACAGCACTAGATCAGGAGATGGATCAGGTCATGGGATATGAAGCAGGGGCAGATGATTATATTACAAAGCCGTTTAGTCTTTCGGTACTTCTTTTGAAAATAGAAGCACATTTCCGCCGCAGACAGGAGAAAACGGAAGCCGGAAAGATGATTTCGGGAGATATCGTATTTATCGCAGGAGAAATGAAAGTCCTGATAAAGAGTCGTGAAATCAGTCTGACAAAAACGGAGTTGAAAATGCTGACTTTTTTTCTTCAGAATCCGAAACAGATTCTTTCAAAAACACAAATATTGGAAAATGTGTTTGATCTGGAAGGGGATTTTGTGGATGAAAATACAATCGCTGTCAATATCAGAAGACTCCGTGAGAAAATCGAAGACAATCCGGCTGCACCGGTCTATATAAAGAATATCAGAGGTCTTGGGTATATATGGAATCAGGAGGTAAGGCAGTGACAAAGAGATATCGCAAGAAGATTACAGTAGTGCTCTCCTTGGTATTACCTGTCATATTATTGTTTGCAATATTAAATTGCTTTACCACGTATGTGTTTTATGAAGATTATAAATATAAAATGAATCTTATGACAGAGATTGCTGCAAAGGAAGAATTTTCCGGGCTGGATGCTGTTTCGGAATTGCTTAAGGATAAGGATATTGAAACGAACGAACAGGGAAGGCGATTATTGGAGCAATACGGATACTTGGGGAATAAAGGGAATGCATTTTATTCGCAATTCCGGCATCAGGTTATGGTGACCGGTGCTGTAAGCACTGTGATATGCGTGCTTCTTTTGACTTTTTTACTTTATTGGAAGAAAAAAGAAGATGCGTGTCATCAGAAAATTTTAGACCAGTTGGAAGAAATTCTGATCAGATTCCGTGAAAATAAATTTGATGATTTACTGAAAACGGAAAATCATGCAGAACTGGAAAAATTGAATGACCAGCTTGAAGCAATCGGACATCATATTCAGTTGCTAAAGGAAGAAGCACGGGAAGAAAAAGAGAGCACGAAAGAAATGGTTTCTGATATCTCTCACCAGTTAAAGACACCGGTTGCAGCTTTGGATACATGTTTTAGTGTGCTGATGCAGAATGACTTAAGTGCCACAGAACAGGAGGAGTTTCGTATCCGTTGTCGGAGTGCTCTGGATGGACTGGAGACATTATTGCAGTCGCTTCTTGAAATATCCAAGATGGAAACTGGACTGATTCAGATTAATAAGAAAAAACTTCCGCTTATGGATACTGTCATATCTGCTGTGAACTGTACTTATCCAAAAGCGGATGAGAAAGAAATTGAATTCGTTTTTGACTATGAAAAAGAGCTGGAAACATGCATGGTTATGCAGGATAAAAGATGGCTTGGTGAAGCTGTGATCAACGTTCTGGATAATGCAATCAAGTACAGCCCGGATGGTTCAAAAATATTTATCCGGTTACAAAAAAGAAACGATCTTGTAAGAATGGAAATTGAGGATCAGGGAATTGGTATTCCGCAGAATGAGTATCACAAAATTTTTCAACGATTTTACAGAGGAAGTTCCAAGGAGGTCATGGAAAAGAGTGGTACAGGAATCGGACTTTTTCTATCGAGAGAAATTATCGAAAAACACGGAGGTACAATCATGGTAACCTCCGGCAAAAAGAAAAAAGGAAGCACGTTTGTGATTCAATTACCATATGTTGGTTAAATTTTAAGTGGGCAGAAATCTTACAATTCTGTAAGACTTCTGCTCGTTTTTTGAAAGTGAAATGAAAGATTATCCTGATACAATTTGGATGTAGGTTGAAAAATGACCAAATATATAAACAGGCAAAGAAAGCATGCTGAAAAGGTACGCTTTACAGAATTGAAAAGGAGGCAACACATGAGTGTGATATTAGAAACCAAGCAGCTTTGTAAGTTTTATGGCGCAGGTGAGAATCAGGTCAAAGCGGTCAATCAGGTGGACATTCAGATTGAGCAGGGAGAATTTGTCGCAATTGTTGGAAAGTCAGGTTCCGGTAAAAGTACATTACTTCATATGCTTGGAGGGCTAGACACCCCGACAAAAGGCAGTGTTACTTTAGCAGGGAAAGATTTATACAGGATGAAGGAAGATGCCCTTGCTGTTTTCCGCAGAAGAAAAATCGGATTTGTTTTTCAGGCATTTAATCTGGTTTCATCTGTTAATGTCTGGGAAAATATTGTACTGCCACTGGGGCTGGATGGAAGAAAAGTGGATGAAGCGTATGTAAATGATATTATTGCAACTCTGGGGATTGAAAACCGGATTTATAATCTGCCAAATCAGTTATCCGGAGGACAGCAGCAGAGAGTAGCAATTGCAAGAGCACTGGTGAATCGTCCGGAAATTATATTTGCAGATGAGCCGACAGGAAATCTTGATTCTAAGACCAGTGATGAGGTAATCGCCCTGCTTAAGATGACAGCAAAAAAATATGGACAGACAATTGTAATGATTACTCATGATGATGAAATTGCACAGGTCGCTGACCGTATTCTGGTGATTGAGGATGGACAGGTGGTGGATTTCAGATGAAGACAATAAGCAGGATTGCATATAGCAATGACAAAAAGAACAAGACAAGAAGTATACTGATCATGATGGCAATCTGTCTGACCACGATGCTGCTTGTTATCATCAGTACTGTGGGAAATGGGGTAATTCATTTACAGAAAAGTCAGGCGGCAGGATCATATGGAAGCAATTATGGTCTGTTTGTTTCCGCGGACGGATCGCAGTTAAAAGAAGTAAACCGCCGTGCGGAAATAGATGCTACAGGCACTATGTGCACCGAAGGTATCATAAAAGGCAATGAAAAAGGCGGGTTTGTCTGCATGGATGAGACTGCAAGAAAAATGCTTCCCTATAATAAGGAATATGAGTTAAAGGAAGGAAAGTATCCGGAAAAAATGCAGGAAATTGCCGCAGGAAGAGCATTTTTTCGTGCAATGGGATATGATGATGTAAAGGTCGGAGATACGGTTACACTGGATTACCGCGCAGGGATGCAGTCAGAATATAAGCCGGAAGAATTTGTTGTCAGCGGAATCCTATATGATCGGGATGAGTATACCATCGAGGCATCTTATGTTGCTTTCGGGTCACAGGAGTTTTATGATGAGCACGTCGCAGAGAATGACAGACAGTATAATATTTATTTTACTTTAAATGATTCTGCAAATGTATCTATGAATAATATTGATTCGGTTATAAAGCAGATTGCAGCAGCTTGTGGGATCGAAGAAAAAAACGTTATAGTCAATGATCTCTATTTGCAATGGGTCTTGCAGCCGAGTTATGAAATGATTGCGGTATGTGGAATTCTGATTCTTGCAATTGTACTTTTCTCTGTTGTGGTCATTTATAATATTTTTCAGGTCGGTATTGCCAACAAGATACAGGAGTATGGAAAAATCAAGGCTCTGGGAGCAACAAAAAAGCAGATGAAACAACTGATCTTCAGAGAGGGCATTTTTTTGACATTTTTTTCAATACCAGTTGGATTGCTTTTTGGCTTTCTGATTGCAAAATGCGGTTTTAACTGGCTGGTAGAACAGGGAAACTTTGTATCAACTGGAACTGGCTCTATGGGAGTCCAAAATCAGCAGGTGCCATTGTTTTCCCTGCCTGTTATGCTTCTATGTATTTTCGTATCATTTCTTACCGTTGCTTTGGCACTGCGTAAACCAATGAAAATTGTTTCACGGATTTCACCTATCGAAGCAACACGGTATTTAGAAAATGCAGAAACACAAAAAAAAGGAAAACGAAATGGCAGAAAAAATGTCACCGTGTTTTCTATGGCAATGGCAAATGTAACGGGTAATCCCAAAAGAACTATTGGTACTATCCTCACAATGGGTTTTTCTTGCGTATTGTTTGTGATTATCTCTAATTATGTGGGAAATATTGACACGGAGCATGAAGCACGTCTTTCCGTTAATCATGGACAATTTGAACTGCAGCTTGACTATTCTGCTGAGTATGATGAAAGATATCCGGAGAATAATCTGGATACGATTCTGACGGATAATCCATTGAATGATTCGCTGATTGAAGAAATCAAAAGCATTCCGGGAGTGACAGATGTCATGACGAGAGAGATTGTCTCTGTAAATCTGAACGGAACAAGATTTCCGGCTGATATTGTGAGTAAAAATGATTTTGATTTTATGCGCCAGGACGGGGATATTGGCTCTATGGACTATGAACAGGCGGTAAAGAATGGTGATATTTTCTTTGGCTGGTCGACGTGGATGGAACAAGATGGATATGCTCCGGGTGAATCCATTGCATTTGACTTTGAGAATGGAAGTGGAACCTATACCTATCAGGGAAAGATTGCAGGATCCTTTGTAAGCGCGGACACTTATCTTGTCATTCCGGAAGGTGTATACCGTTCCATGAATCTGAGAGGAACAGCCTATGGCTATCTGTGGGTGGACTGTGATAAAAAAGATGTTGCATCTGTGGAACAGAGTCTGAATACTTTGATTTCTAATACTTCGCATATAAAAATGGATACCTATCATGCACAGTTACAATCTGCAGAATTAGCAGCCCGCATGATGAAGCTTGGCTGTTATCTGTTTATGGCGGTTGTAGGACTCATCGGTTTTATGAATATGGCAAACACCATGATCATGAATATTACGACAAAAAAGCAGGAATATGGTGTATTACAGGCTGTGGGTATGACAAATAAACAATTAAATTTATGCCTGCAGTTACAGGGACTGATTTTTACGGTTGGTACCATATGCGTAGCTTTGATCATTGGTCTGCCGCTCGGCTATGCACTTTTTTCCTATGCAAAACATAATGGAATATTTGGAATGAATATCTATCATGTTCCAATCGTACCAATTTTTATTATGATTTTTTTGGTCGGTCTGTTGCAGATTGTACTTTCCTGCGTTTTAAGCAGTAATCTGAAAAAGGAAACGCTGGTAGAAAGAATAAGGTATCAGGGATAGCAAGTAATATGTAATGAACTAGGTCTTAACGAAGAGGAGAAATAGATAACTTCCATTTTGTATGTATGATAAATCTAAACTGTATTTTAGCAATTATTTTAAGGAGGCTTGGCAATGAACAAGGATTTTGAACGCTGCTGCAGCTTTCTTGCAGACCTGATTATTAAATACGCACCACAGATAAGAGATGAAGTAGAGATGTGCATGATGATCAAGGATTCAATTGATGATAAGAAAGTAAGCAGGCAGAAACAATTTGACAGATTCTGTTATTACTTAGGTGGAGTAAAACAGCTTCTGGACAAAAAGGCTGCGTAGGCAGCCGGCATCCTGCAGATAATATGCTGCAGGATGTATACATATATCAGGAGGCTTCATTCATAGCGAGTGGAGTCTCTTTTATTTTGCACTGTATGATGGAAAAGTTTTGGTTGAGCAGCGGTTGGAATGATGATAAGATTTAGTTGGGACAATAGTGAACACATGTGTTCGCATTTCATAACTAAGAAGTAATGGATTGGAGAGGTGCTTATGGCAGATAAAATTGGAACTGATGAATATGGGGAAATACTTATATATCAGACTGATGATGGGCAGACAAATATAGAAGTTAAAATAGAAGATGATACAGTGTGGCTGACACAACAGCAGATGTCAGAGTTATTCCAAACTTCTCGAACAAATGTAGTAGAACATATTAAGCATATTTATGAGGAGGGTGAATTGGACGAAATTTCAACCTGTCGGAATTTCCGACAGGTTCGAAAAGAAGGAAATCGTGAGGTGACAAGGCAGATTCCTCATTATAATCTTGATATGATTATCTCTCTTGGATACCGTATTAAATCAGTGATTGCAACAAGATTCAGGCAGTGGGCAACAAAGCGGTTAAAAGAATATATGATTAAGGGATTTACGATAGATGACGAGCGTTTGAAAGGAAATGGTGGAGGAAATTACTGGAAAGAGTTACTTGACAGAATCAGGGATATAAGATCTTCAGAAAAGGTCTTGTATCGTCAGGTTCTTGATTTGTATGCTACGAGTGTAGATTACAATCCTCATAGTGAAGAGTCTGTTAGATTCTTTAAAATTGTTCAGAATAAACTTCACTATGCAGCACATGGTCATACTGCGGCAGAGGTTATATATCAGCGGGCAGATGCAGAAAAGCCATTTATGGGACTTACTTCATTTTCAGGTGAATTACCAGCATTAAAGGATATAGGAATTGCAAAGAATTATCTTGAAGAAAATGAACTCAAAGTATTAAACAATCTTGTATCTGGTTATTTTGATTTGGCAGAAATTAATGCAATTGAACATAAACCTATGTATATGGATGATTATGTAAAGCAGCTGGATAGTGTGTTGTCATCAGGAAATAGAAAACTTTTAACTGGTTCCGGTTCTGTAAATCATAAACAGGCATTGGAGAAAGCAAAGTCAGAATACAGAAAATATCAGGAGATTACTTTAACACCAGTCGAAAAAGCATATCTTGAAAGCATTAAAGAGGTTTCCAAGGAAGTAAAAAGGAGATAACATCTGATGAAAAAACAGCAGAAATGTTACATATATACAAGAGTTTCCACTTCCATGCAGGTAGATGGTTACAGTCTTGATGCACAAAAGGACAAGCTTAAGAAATATGCAGATTATCAGGAAATGTCTATCGTCGGGGAATATTCGGATGAGGGTAAATCGGGTAAGAGTGTGGAAAGCAGACCACAGTTTAAACAGATGTTATCGGATATAGAAAACGGCAAAGACAATGTTGATTATGTGCTGGTATTTAAGCTGTCACGATTTGGAAGAAATGCCGCAGATGTTTTATCATCATTGCAGAAAATGCAGGATTATGGGGTTAATCTTATCTGTGTAGAGGATGGAATTGACAGCTCCAAGGATGCCGGAAAGCTTATGATATCTGTGTTATCTGCGGTAGCAGAGATAGAGCGTGAGAATATCCTTGTCCAGACAATGGAAGGCCGCAGACAGAAAGCGAGAGAAGGCAGATGGAACGGCGGATTTGCGCCATATGGCTATCAGCTGGTAAATGGTGAGCTTATCATTGCAGAGGATGAGGCAGAGATTATCCGTATTATATATGATAAATTCGCCAATACAACGATGGGAATGGCTGCGATAGCTGCATTTTTAAATAACAGTGGTTATAAGAAAAAGCTTCGCCAGAATAACACAATCGAAGGTTTCTCTACATCATTCGTCAAAGGTGTGCTGGACAATCCGATATATTGTGGCAAACTTGCATTTGGCAGAAGAAAAAATGAGAAGATTCCGGGAACAAGGAATGAATATCATATCGTAAAACAAAAGGAATACATGTTAAATGATGGAATCCATGAGGCAATCATATCAGAAGAAATGTGGAATCAGGCACACAGAAAGCGTCAGGAGACAGGTGTTTTACAGGTAAAAACGCACAGCCCTCTACATGAGCATATTTTATCCGGAATTATTAAGTGTCCTGTCTGTGGAAGCGGTATGTATGGCAATGTAAACCGCAAGAAGCATCCGGATGGAGGTTATTATAAGGATTATTTTTATTATGCCTGCAAACACAGGAAGCTTGTGGACGGACACCGCTGTACTTATAAAAGACAGTGGAATGAGGACAGAATCAATGCGGCAGTTGAGGAAATTATACGCAAATTTGTAAAGAATCCAAAGTTTGAGCAGGAAATCCGTAATCAGATAGGAAGCAGCATTGATACTTCGGAGCTTGACAGAGAATATGATGGATTAAAAGACAGACTGAGCCAGACAACCGGGGCGAAAAACAGGCTTGCTGACCAGATAGATCATTTATCCGTATCGGATAAGAATTATGATAAAAAATATAATGACATGCAGGAACGTCTGGACAAGCTATATGATGAAATCACTGATATTGAGAATGCCATGGAAGAAGTCGAAACAAGACTATATAATATCAGGCAGGACAAAATCTCAGAAGATAATGTTTACCAGTTCCTTTTATTCTTTGATAAGTTGTATGATAAATTTACAGATCTGGAAAAGAAGACATTTTTGAAGAGTTTCCTGTCTGATGTATTTATCTATGAGGAAGAGCAAAAGGACGGCAGAATATTAAAAGGTCTCCGGTTTAAATTTCCGATATATATGAATGGCAGAAATGTATTGGGGGTGGAATGGGACAACGAAAGTACAGATGAGACGGTTGTTCTTTTGTCCCAACTAAAACAAAAGCCGGATGATTACATTAATTTGCGCGTTGCAACGAGGAGAATGGACTGTTTGCAGGGCAATTCGACGACTGCCGCGACAGACTTGGAACTTGTTCTAAGTCCTAATTTACCTAAAAATGAAGACAGCAGGCAACCATAGTGTCCATAAGATAAAGAGAGCACAATTGTGGAGGCTTTGAAGCATTTTAACATGATTCAGCAGAAATAAAAGGAGTTTGATAAATCGTAGTTTGTAACGAAGATATTTGCGATGAAAGGAATTAAGATTGAGTTATTGGGGATTGCAATAATACTTTTAGGAATTGCTGTGACAACAAATAATTTTTGGGGATATGTCATAGGTGTTCTTGGATTTGGCGTCGCTGTAGTTGGCTGTTTTCTAAAAGATAATCACTGATAACTTCTTGTTTGAAAAATTGAGAAAACGTAATATTGAACAAAAAAAGAAATGCACAGTTCTTAGCTTATCGTGAACTGTGCATTTTTGTAAATAAATACTTTTAATTAGCCGATTACGGCATCCTCTGCTGTAAAATGTTCCAGAGAATTTTCTTTTACCTGAATGCAGATATAAGTAATTCCGGAAATATCGGATGCAAAAAACTGACGCTTTGCAGCAGGTGCGATTTTTAGCCAGTCTCCAGTTGAAAGGCTGATTTCTTCTCCATCAATTATGGCTTTGCCGTTACCTGAAAGAATTCCATAGATTTCTTCATTTTCTTTATGAGAATGAACAAATGGGACATTTGCTCCTGCAGGTAGTTCGTTTAAACTGATTTCTGCACCTGTTAAAGACAACTTTTCATGTAGCTCAATTCGGTTTTCCTTTCCAATAGTTGTTTTTGTGTAATTTGCCATAATAATACCTCCATAGTTAATTTGTAGTTCCTGGTTGCTTGGTATTAGTATAGTGTGAGACATATACAAAAACAAGTACGCACCTTTTTGTAACTGTACACTCAAAAATGAATGTGTTACAATAGACTCGGAGGTGAGAATTATGCGAGCAAAAGAAGAATTACCGGAATGCCCAGTTGCAACAGCAGTATCTCTTATCGGAGGAAAATGGAAACTGCTGATTTTGCGTAACTTGAAAGAGCGTCCATGGAGATTCAATGAGCTACAACGAAGTATAGATGGTATTTCACAAAAGGTTTTGACAGATAGTTTAAGACAAATGATGAGTGATGGGCTGGCATATCGCCACGATTACCATGAGCAGCCACCGAGAGTTGAATACGGCTTAACGGAACTCGGAACAAAAATGCTTCCAATTGTTAACTCACTTGCTGACTTTGGTAACTACTATAAATCAATTATTGAACAGAATTAAGGACGTTAGTATTTGAAAAGTTCGAACAATTCCGGTTTGGAGAATTGAAAAAAAAGGAATTTACCTATTAAGA
>OGCP01000604.1_pt1 | contig 14580 bp, 8 predicted proteins | sample 1570191 | NCBI WGS metagenome assembly OGCP01 (sample SAMEA2582180, study PRJEB24529) | metagenome | biome: Human gut stool | place: China | collected 2011
TCCATCGTGTTAAAGAAGATGGGTGCAATTTTACCGCCGAGGCACAAACCACCGCCGCGTTTGTTCGGCACATGTGGAATATCATCGCCCATAAACCACAGAACGGAGTTCGTGGCGGATTTACGCGATGAACCCGTACCCACAACGTCACCGACGTACGCCAGCGGGAAACCTTTCTGTTGCAGAGCTTCAATCTGTTTGATCGGGCCAACAACACCTGGCTGGTCTGGCTCAATACCTTCACGGGCGTTTTTCAGCATCGCCAGCGCGTGCAGTGGGATATCCGGGCGCGACCACGCATCCGGTGCCGGAGAAAGGTCATCGGTGTTAGTTTCGCCAGTGACTTTGAAGACGGTAACGGTCAGTTTTTCAGCCAGCGCCGGGCGATTCAGGAACCATTCGGCATCCGCCCAGGACTGCATTACCTGCTTCGCATATTCGTTGCCTGCTTTCGCTTTCTCTTCTACGTCATAGAAGTTATCGAACATCAGCAGGGTGTGGGAGAGCGCTTTCGCGGCAATCGGCGCCAGTTTCGCGTCGTCCAGCGCATCGATCAGCGGATGGATATTGTAACCGCCCTGCATGGTGCCCAGCAGTTCAACGGCTTTTTCAGGGGTAACCAGGGGGGAGGTCGCTTCGCCTTTGGCGATCGCGGCAAGGAATCCAGCTTTAACATAGGCGGCTTCGTCGACGCCCGGCGGTACACGGTTAATCAGCAGGTCTAACAGGAATTCTTCTTCGCCCGCAGGCGGGTTTTTCAGCAGTTCTACCAGCGCGGCCATTTGGGTTGCATCTAAGGGTTTGGCAACAATCCCCATGGCGGCACGCTCAGCTACGTGCTTACGGTATTCTTCTAGCACGACGGTTCTCCTCGCTCTCATTGTCATAATGCGGCCTACACGTCTTCAATCAATCTGCCTCTGTCCTGGCTTAGCTTGCCGCGTGACGCATCTTGAAGGATTTAGTGGCTGGGCGATTTTCTTCACGCTCCTGTGAGACAGCAGTTTGTAGGGTAAATGCCCGATACCGCGTCGGCAGCATAGCAGGATTTTTGAAAGGTGTTAATCTGTTTACAAAAAAGCAACATTAAAATTTAGCTGAATCGTTAAGGGCAGGATATTGCAGGCTTTCTGTTCAAATCCCGCGACAAAAATTCCTTTCCGCGTACAACGCCACGGGCCGATCCCAACAATAATCAATAAAAAGCCATACCGCTTACTTATACTCAGCAAACAGCAAACGCGCCGTTTTCGCAGATACTTTAGCGAGATGGGTTACTTTTTGGGTCAGGAGTTTCCATGTCACTGCCGTTCAAACCCCATATTATCGCCCTGCTCTGTAGCGCTGGCTTACTCGCGGCGGCAGGAACACTCTATGTACAAAGCCGAACCCCAGCGACGATCGCTGAACCGCCTGCGCAGCAAGCGCCAGCGCCCGCAGCGTCGACGACACAGCCGGTGGCCGCCACTTACACCCAGGCGCAAATTGATCAGTGGGTCGCCCCTATCGCGCTCTACCCGGACAGTCTGCTGTCGCAGGTGTTGATGGCCTCCACTTATCCCGACAACGTCCTGCAGGCGGTCCAGTGGTCCCAGGATAACCCCGCGATGAAAGGGGATGCGGCCGTGCAGGCGGTTGCCAGCCAGCCGTGGGACCCTAGCGTCAAATCTCTTGTCGCTTTCCCTGCCCTGCTGGCGATGATGGGCGAGGATCCGCCCTGGGTGGAAAATCTTGGCAATGCGTTTTTGGCCCAGCCGCATGATGTGATGGATTCAGTGCAGCGCCTGCGCGCCATTGCCCAACAAACCGGGACGCTGAAATCCACACCGCAGCAGAAAGTGATTGTCACCCCTGCCGCACTGGTTTCAGCCAGCAGCAGCACGGCAGCAACCGCAACCGCCCACACAGCGGCGCCTGCGCCCACGCAGGTCATTAAAATAGAGCCGACCAATCCACAGGTGGTCTATGTTCCCAGCTATAACCCCTCCACCGTCTATGGTACCTGGCCGAACAGCGCCTATCCGCCGGTCTATCTGCCGCCCCCTCCCGGGGAGCAGTTTACCGATAGCTTCGTCAAAGGCTTCGGGTACAGCCTCGGCGTGGCCACCACCTGGGCGCTGTTCAGCAGTATCGACTGGGATGATGATGACCATCACCATCACGATGACGACTACCGCCACGGCGATTACTCGCATAATGGCGATAACATCAATATTAATGTAAATAATTTCAATCATATAACAGGAGAAAACCTGCCGGGAAACCACGTTAACTGGCAGCACAATCCTGCCTATCGCGGACACACACCGTATCCCGATAATACGGTAGCTCAGCGCTTCCATCAGACCAACGTTTCCGGCGGACTGAGCGCGACCCAACATGCGCCAGTCGATCGCGAAGCGCAGCGCCAGGCAGCGATGACCCAGCTGCAGCATAACGTACCGACGGCCACAGCGGGCAATCTGGCGGCAAACAACGCCTCACGCGACGCCCAGCGTCAGGCGGCCTCGGCGCAGCTGAAGCAAGCCACCCAACGCAGTAATTACCGCGGTTACGACAGCACGCCGACCCAACAGCAGCGTCGCGAGGCGGCAAAAACGCAGCTGAAAACCCCCACGCCGCAGCAACAGCAGCGTCGAGAAGCCGCCAGGAGCCACGAGCAGAACCGCACACCTCAGCAGCAGCAGCGCCGGCAGCAGTTCCAGTCCGCCACGCCAGCCCAGCGTCAGCAGACGCTCAGCCATCTGCGCGCCAACGCCCTTAGCGGCAACGAAAGCCGCGCCCCCTCCTGGCAAGCGCAGCAGGAACGAGGACTGCAGAGCCGCCAGTTATCCGGCGTAAACCGCGAGTTACGCGAGGGCGCCAGAGAACGTCTTTCCGAACACCATGAACTGCGTCGCCGCTAAGGATGAGCAGAATGAGAAACCCATTATCCGTTGCCCTGTTTACGTTAATGCTGTCGCCGCTTGCCGCCTTCGCCCAACAGCAGTTTGCCACGCCGGAACAGGCCGCAACTGCGCTGGCCGAAGCGATCAGCCAGCCTAATGAAGCCGCGCTGAGCGAAGTACTCGGCGATAACTGGCAGCAGTTTTTACCCACGGACGGGATCGACCCTGCCGCCGTCGATCGCTTTCAACGCGACTGGCAGGTGAAACATGTCATCATCCAGCAGGGTGGCAAAGCCTGGCTCGATGTCGGTAGCGAGGCATGGCGTCTGCCCGTGCCTATCGTAAAAGCGTCTGAGGGATGGCGCTTTGATATGGCCGCTGGCGAAGAGGAGATCCTCACCCGCGCCATCGGCCGCAATGAGCTGTCGGCGATCGCCGCCATGCATGCCTATGTTGATGCCCAGCAGGATTATTATCATCTGAACCACCGCTGGGCGCAGAAAATCATCAGTAGCGAAGGCAAAAAAGATGGCTTGTACTGGCCAACTTCGCCGGGCGAAGCGCCAAGCCCGCTCGGTCCGGCCTTTAGCCCGACGGTGCCCGGTAGCGGCTACCATGGCTATCGCTTTCGAATTATCGCCGGTCGCGATGACCAGAGCGTCGCCTTGCTGGCCTGGCCGATAGCCTGGGGTGAAACCGGCGTGATGAGCTTTATGATCGATCAGCAGGATAGGGTCTATCAGGCCAATCTCGGTGAAGAGAGCGCCGCAAAGGCACAGGAGATAACGCGCTTTACCCCCGACGCTGACGCCGGCTGGCAGGTGGCAGAACCTTAAAAAAAACGCCCGGTTGCACTCACGCAACCGGGCGTTTTCATTCACTTAGCCCTGGTGAGGCATCAGAGAAGGATCGCCGGCAAAGGCTGGTTTTGTGCTGGATAATGCCGCTTCGTCAGCGCTGATGCTACCGGAATTCGCCGCCCATACCCCTTCATTGGTCTTCGTCACCTGCTGATGCTGGGCATTCAGATCCTGGCCCATCGCCGCAATGTGGATCGTTTCCGTACCGCCGCTGTTGTCCGCCCAGGGAATGTTGGCGTCAGCGGCGTAAGCCACACCGGTAAAAAACGTTGCAGCGACCAGCGCTGTGGTTAAAAAGCGTTTCATCTCACACCTCATCGATATCATTAACTACCTATAAGTTTACTGAGTGACTATTTTCAAAGTATGTATGAGGTGTAGCGGTTTATGAACAGTGACATAGTTCTAAACATCAGGCATAAAAAAAGCGGCTCCCGGAGCCGCTTATGCTTTTTTCCTGAAAGAAAAAGTTACTTTTTCTTCGCTTTGGCGTTTGGCAGGTCGGTGATGCTGCCTTCGAACACTTCCGCCGCCAGGCCAACGGACTCGTGCAGAGTCGGGTGAGCGTGGATGGTCAGGGCGATGTCTTCAGCGTCACAGCCCATCTCGATAGCCAGGCCGATCTCACCCAGCAGCTCGCCGCCGTTGGTGCCGACAATCGCGCCGCCGATAACACGGTGGGTCTCTTTGTCGAAGATCAGTTTGGTCATACCATCTGCGCAGTCAGAAGCGATAGCACGGCCGGAAGCAGCCCACGGGAAGGTGGCGGTTTCGTAGCTGATGCCTTTCTCTTTCGCTTCTTTCTCGGTCAGACCGACCCATGCCACTTCTGGTTCAGTGTAGGCGATGGATGGGATCACTTTCGGATCGAAGTAGTGTTTCAGACCGGAGATAACTTCTGCGGCAACGTGGCCTTCATGGACACCTTTGTGCGCCAGCATCGGCTGACCGACGATATCGCCGATAGCAAAGATGTGCGGTACGTTGGTACGCAGCTGTTTGTCAACGCGGATGAAACCACGGTCGTCCACTTCCACGCCAGCTTTGCCTGCGTCGAGGTTTTTACCGTTCGGCACACGACCAATCGCTACCAGCACGGAGTCGTAACGCTGCGGTTCAGCGGGTGCTTTTTTGCCTTCCATCGTCACATAAATACCGTCTTCTTTCGCTTCAACGGCAGTCACTTTGGTTTCCAGCATCAGGTTAAATTTCTTGCTGATGCGTTTGGTGAAGACTTTCACCACGTCTTTGTCGGCAGCCGGGATAACCTGGTCGAACATTTCCACCACGTCAATCTCTGAACCCAGCGCATGGTATACGGTACCCATTTCCAGACCGATGATACCGCCACCCATTACCAGCAGGCGTTCTGGTACTTCTTTCAGTTCCAGCGCGTCAGTGGAGTCCCAGATACGCGGATCTTCATGCGGAATAAACGGCAGTTGGATCGGGCGAGAACCCGCTGCAATGATCGCGTTGTCGAAGTTGATCACGGTTTTGCCGTTTTCGCCTTCCACTTCCAGGGTGTTAGCGCCGGTAAATTTACCCAGACCGTTAACCACCTTCACTTTACGACCTTTGGCCATGCCAGCCAGACCACCGGTCAGCTGAGTGATGACTTTTTCTTTCCAGGTGCGGATCTTGTCAATGTCAGTTTTCGGTTCGCCGAAAACGATGCCGTGTTCGGCCAGCGCTTTCGCTTCTTCGATAACTTTTGCCACGTGCAGCAGCGCTTTAGAAGGGATACAACCCACGTTCAGACAAACACCACCGAGGGTGCTGTAACGTTCTACGATGACGGTTTCCAGACCTAAATCAGCGCAACGGAAGGCTGCAGAGTAACCTGCGGGGCCTGCCCCAAGTACCACGACCTGAGTTTTGATTTCAGTACTCATCATGACCTCTGTAATTTATATCCGGCGGGTCTGACGCTATTATTCTTACGCCCAAGTCCACCGGGACGTTCTATCCGCGTGTATTTTACAAAATTGTTAACAATTTTTAAACAACAAACGGCAAACGATTTTGTCCTTTGTTGCTGATAATCCCCAACAGCCTGAGGTTATCAGAAAAAAGCCGGCCGTCAGGCCGGCTTTTTCGATTACATCACCAGGCGGCGAATGTCGCTCAGGGTGTTGTTAATGATGGTAATGAAGCGGGCACCATCAGCACCGTCGATGACGCGGTGGTCGAAGGACAGAGAGATCGGCAGCATCAGGCGCGGCACAAACTCTTTACCATTCCATACCGGCTCCATCGCGGACTTAGACACGCCGAGGATGGCCACTTCCGGCGCGTTAACAATCGGCGCGAAGTGGGTGGTACCCAGGCCGCCGATGCTGGAGATGGTGAAGCAACCGCCCTGCATTTCGCCAGCCGTCAGTTTGCCATCGCGCGCTTTCTTCGAAATGGTGGTCAATTCACGAGACAGCTCGGTGATGCTCTTCTTGTTCACGTCTTTGAAGACCGGAACCACCAGACCGTTCGGGGTATCCACCGCCACACCGATGTTGATGTATTTCTTCAGCGTCAGGCGCTGACCATCTTCGGAGAGCGAGCTGTTGAAGCGCGGCATCTGCTCAAGCGCAGCGGCAACCGCTTTCATGATGAAGACCACTGGAGTGAATTTCACGTCCAGTTTACGCTTCTCAGCTTCGGCATTCTGCTGCTTGCGGAACGCTTCCAGATCGGTGATATCGGTTTTGTCGAAGTGGGTAACGTGCGGGATCATCACCCAGTTACGGCTCAGGTTGGCGCCAGAGATTTTCTGGATACGACCCAGCTCCACTTCTTCGACTTCGCCAAACTTGCTGAAGTCAACCTTCGGCCACGGCAGCATGCCCGGGATACCGCCGCCAGCGGCAGCCGCCGGTGCGGATTCAGCGCGTTTAACCGCGTCTTTCACGTAGGCCTGAACGTCTTCGCGCAGGATACGACCTTTACGGCCGGTGCCTTTCACTTTCGCCAGGTTAACACCGAACTCGCGCGCCAGGCGGCGAATCAGCGGGGTCGCGTGAACGTAGGCATCGTTTTCAGCGAATTCGCTTTTACCTTCTGTTTTCGCAGCCGGCGCAGCGGCAGGCTTAGCGGCCTGAGCCGGGGCAGCAGCTGGTGCCGGGGCAGCAGCCTGAGCCGGAGCGGCGGCAGGCGCAGCGCCTTCCACTTCGAAGACCATGATCAGGGAACCGGTTTTGACTTTATCGCCGGTGCTGATTTTGATCTCTTTAACGGTACCCGCGAACGGCGCCGGAACTTCCATAGAGGCTTTGTCGCCCTCTACGGTGATCAGGGACTGTTCCGCCGCGACTTTATCGCCGACTTTAACCATCACTTCGGTGACTTCAACTTCATCGCCGCCGATATCCGGGACGTGAACTTCTTTCGCTGCCGCGGCAGCCGCTGGAGCAGCGGCGGCCGGAGCGGCTTCTTTCTTCTCTTCCTGCGCAGGTGCAGCGGCGGCTGCACCCTCGGCGGAATCGAAAATCATAATCAGTTTGCCAGTCTCGGTTTTGTCGCCGACGGAGACTTTAATCTCTTTCACGACGCCAGCCTGCGGAGACGGGACTTCCATAGAGGCTTTGTCGCCTTCTACGGTGATCAGCGACTGTTCAGCTTCTACTTTGTCGCCAACTTTGACCAGGATCTCGGTGATTTCAACTTCATCAGCCCCGATGTCCGGTACTTTGATTTCGATAGCCATTATTCTTTTACCTCTTACGCCAGACGCGGGTTAACTTTATCTGCATCGATGTTGAATTTGGCGATTGCGTCAGCAACCACTTTCTTATCGATTTCGCCACGTTTAGCCAGTTCGCCCAGCGCCGCTACAACCACGTAGGAAGCATCAACTTCGAAGTGGTGACGCAGGTTTTCACGGCTGTCGGAACGACCGAAGCCATCGGTACCCAGTACGCGGTAATCATCAGCCGGTACGTAAGTACGAACCTGCTCAGCGAACAGTTTCATATAGTCAGTGGATGCCACTGCCGGAGCGTCGTTCATTACCTGAGCGATATACGGCACGCGCGGGGTTTCCAGCGGGTGCAGCATGTTCCAGCGTTCGCAATCCTGGCCATCACGCGCCAGTTCGGTGAAGGAGGTAACGCTATACACGTCGGAACCCACGCCGTAGTCTTTCGCCAGGATCTGCGCTGCTTCACGCACGTGACGCAGGATAGAACCGGAGCCCAGCAGCTGAACTTTACCTTTGCTACCTTCAATGGTTTCGAGTTTGTAGATACCTTTACGGATACCTTCCTCGGCGCCTTCCGGCATGGCCGGCATGTGGTAGTTTTCGTTCAGCGTAGTGATGTAGTAGTAAACGTTCTCTTGCGCTTCGCCGTACATACGGACCAGACCATCATGCATGATGACAGCCACTTCATAGGCGTACGCCGGGTCGTAAGAGATACAGTTCGGGATAGTCAGCGACTGAATGTGGCTGTGACCATCTTCGTGCTGCAGACCTTCGCCGTTCAGGGTAGTACGACCGGAAGTCCCGCCAATCAGGAAGCCGCGAGCCTGCTGATCGCCAGCCGCCCAGCACAGATCGCCGATACGCTGGAAGCCGAACATCGAGTAGTAGATGTAGAACGGGATCATCGGCAGGTTGTTGGTGCTGTAAGAGGTCGCAGCAGCCAGCCAGGATGCGCCTGCGCCCAGCTCGTTGATCCCTTCCTGCAGAATCTGGCCTTTCTCGTCTTCTTTGTAGTAAGCAACCTGCTCACGGTCCTGCGGGGTATACTGCTGGCCGTTCGGGCTGTAAATACCGATCTGACGGAACAGACCTTCCATACCGAAGGTACGCGCTTCGTCGGCGATGATCGGTACCAGACGATCTTTGATCGACTTGTTCTTCAGCATCACGTTCAGGGCGCGAACGAAAGCGATAGTGGTAGAGATTTCTTTGTTTTGCTCTTCCAGCAGCGCGCTGAAGTCGGCCAGGGTCGGCAGCTCGAGTTTCTCAGTGAACTTCGGCTGACGAGTCGGCAGATAGCCGTTCAGCTTCTGACGCTGAGCGTGCAGGTAAGTGTGCTCTTCGGAACCTTCCGGGAAGGTTACGTACGGCAGTTTTTCGAGATCGGCATCCGCCACCGGCACATTGAAACGATCGCGGACGTAGCGAACACCGTCCATGTTCATTTTCTTAACCTGGTGCGCGATGTTCTTACCTTCAGCGGTATCGCCCATACCATAACCTTTAATGGTATGCGCCAGGATCACGGTCGGCTGACCTTTGGTCTCCTGCGCTTTTTTCAGTGCAGCGTAGACTTTCTTCGGATCGTGACCACCGCGGTTCAGAGCCCAGATCTGCTCGTCAGTCCAGTCAGCGACCAGGGCAGCGGTTTCCGGATATTTGCCGAAGAAGTGCTCACGAACGTAAGCGCCGTCTTTGGATTTGAAGGTCTGGTAGTCGCCGTCAACGGTTTCGTTCATCAGCTGAATCAGCTTACCGCTGGTGTCTTTACGCAGCAGCTCATCCCAACGGCCGCCCCAGATAACCTTGATAACGTTCCAGCCAGCACCACCGAAGATGCCTTCCAGTTCGTTAATGATTTTGCCGTTACCGGTGACCGGGCCGTCCAGACGCTGCAGGTTGCAGTTGATGACGAAGACCAGGTTGTCCAGTTTTTCACGGGTGGCGATGGTGATAGCGCCTTTAGATTCCGGCTCATCCATCTCGCCGTCGCCCAGGAAGGCGTAAACGGTTTGTTCGGAGGTGTCTTTCAGACCGCGGTGTTCCAGATATTTCAGGAATTTGGCCTGATAGATAGCGCCCAACGGCCCCAGACCCATGGATACGGTCGGGAACTGCCAGAATTCCGGCATCAGTTTCGGGTGCGGATAAGAGGACAGACCCTTGCCGTGAACTTCCTGGCGGAAGTTGTCCATCTGCTCTTCGGTCAGACGGCCTTCCAGGAACGCACGTGCATATACGCCCGGAGAGATGTGACCCTGGAAGTACACCAGATCGCCGCCATCTTTCTCAGTGCGCGCGCGGAAGAAGTGGTTGAAGCAGACTTCGTAGAAGGTCGCGGAAGACTGATAGGACGCCATGTGGCCGCCCAGTTCGAGATCTTTTTTCGACGCGCGCAGAACGGTCATGATGGCGTTCCAGCGAATCGCAGAACGAATGCGACGTTCCAGATCCAGATTGCCCGGGTATTCCGGCTCATCTTCAACGGCAATAGTGTTGACGTAGTTGCCGGCGGAAGCGCCTGCAGCAACCTTCACTCCGCCTTTACGGGCTTCAGAAAGGAGTTGGTCAATCAGATACTGAGCGCGCTCAACACCTTCTTCACGGATGACCGATTCGATCGCCTGTAGCCAGTCGCGAGTTTCGATCGGATCCACGTCATTGTGTAAACGTTCTGACATGGGGGTATTCCTTATCTATCTAATCGTTGATTAATCTGGAACCTGTCCCATTGAACTCTTCGTTCTTCACGCTGGAACAACCAAAAATTCAATAAGACAGGTTCTGCGTTTAGTTGCCGCGCTCTAAAAATGGCGCTTAAGAACCGGAGTTCTCGTCCTTTCGTTGCTGTAAACGACGCAGTGAGCGCTCTCGACGGCTCTGCTCACGACTACGATCCAGCAAAATTTCCTCAATGAACGCCAGGTGACGGTGCGACGCTTCACGCGCCTGCTCCGGCTCCCCGGCCATTATCGCCTCGAAAATGCGAGTGCGATGGTTGCTGACCAACGGGAGCATTTCCCGCCGGGCATACAGCAATTCAAAGTTCTGACGCACGTTTTGCGCCAACATCGGCTCCATACACCTTAGCAGATGAAGCAACACCACATTGTGTGCCGCCTCGGTGACGGCGATTTGATACTGGACGACGGCGCCGGACTCAGCGTCCAAATCGCCCGACTGCTGAGCGCGTTCAATAGCCTGATGCAGCTCACGGATACGGTCGCGATCCTCATCATTGCTGCGCAGCGCCGCGTAATAGGCCGCGATGCCTTCCAGCGCGTGACGGGTCTCAAGCAGATCGAATTGGGATTCAGGGTGATCGGACAGCAGCTCAACCAGCGGATCGCTGAAGCTCTGCCACAGGCGGCTCTGAACAAACGTTCCACCTCCCTGACGACGAAGCAACAAGCCCTTGGCTTCGAGGCGTTGAATCGCCTCACGCAGCGAGGGGCGGGAAACGTCGAACTGTTTAGCCAGTTCGCGTTCTGGCGGGAGTTTTTCACCGGGGCGCAAGGTCCCCTCAAGAATCAGAAACTCCAGCTGCTGCTCTATCACATCGGATAATTTTGGTTGGCGGATTTTGCTGTAGGCCATATTCCCTGTCTCTGCCATTAGCCCGGAGTCAATTGGTCTTACCAATTTAAAGTTCGTAGCGCTAAAGTAACAAAGTATTCACCTTCTGTCCATACAGGTTTTGATTGAAATCAGTAAACCCGGGACATTTTAACAACCTTACAGAAATAACATTTCAGAAATGTAACCTTGCACAAATGTTACGTTTACTCACAAAGAGGTAGCCTTAACTTTATAGAAACGAAAAATTACGCTTTCTGAACCGATTCAACGCTGCAATAAATGAATACAGAGTCATTTACAGTGAATAAATAATGACAAAGCAGCATGCATCAAAATACGACAGATTGTGACTATTGATGTCTTTTTAGACACATCGTCATCATCCCTTCATAAAGCAGGTGCATTCAAACGCGCTTACCACTATTCTGCCGGAGACGAAAGGCCTTTTTCGGAATTACCACACAGCCTTCCGTAAACAAAACAATACAGAAACGGAAGTTCCTGAATACACAAACACAACAATATGTGCGCGCCATCACTCAGGTAAAAAGTGGGCCACTTCGCCCAAATTTTCGCTGGCTATGCTTTCAGGCAGGGACAGCAGTGAAGCAGCAACCTGACGGATGACGTACACAAAAAATAACCACACACGAGGTTTCATATGGAAGGTCAACAGCACGGCGATCGGCTGAAGCGCGGCCTGAAAAACCGTCACATTCAGCTCATCGCGCTGGGCGGGGCTATCGGCACCGGCCTGTTTCTGGGGAGCGCGTCCGTCATTCAGTCCGCCGGCCCGGGTATCATTCTTGGTTACGCTATCGCCGGTTTTATCGCTTTCCTGATCATGCGTCAGCTGGGCGAAATGGTGGTGGAAGAGCCGGTGGCCGGCTCATTTAGCCACTTTGCTTACAAATACTGGGGCGGTTTTGCCGGCTTCGCCTCCGGCTGGAACTACTGGGTACTGTATGTCCTGGTGGCCATGGCGGAACTGACCGCCGTTGGCAAATATATCCAGTTCTGGTGGCCGGAAATCCCTACCTGGGCCTCGGCGGCGGTCTTTTTCATCGCCATCAACGCCATTAACCTGACCAATGTCAAAGTGTTCGGTGAAATGGAATTCTGGTTCGCGATTATCAAAGTGGTCGCCGTAGTGGCGATGATTTTGTTCGGCGGCTGGCTGCTGTTCAGCGGCAACGGCGGCCCGCAGGCGACGGTACGTAACCTGTGGGACCAGGGGGGCTTCCTGCCGCACGGCTTTTACGGGCTGGTGATGATGATGGCGATCATCATGTTCTCCTTTGGCGGCCTGGAGCTGGTGGGGATCACCGCCGCGGAAGCGGATAATCCGGAGCAAAGCATTCCTAAAGCCACCAATCAGGTTATTTACCGTATTCTGATCTTCTATGTTGGTTCGCTGGCGGTGCTGCTCTCCCTGCTGCCGTGGACCCGCGTCACCGCGGACACCAGTCCGTTCGTCCTGATCTTCCATGAACTTGGCGATACGCTGGTGGCAAACGCTCTGAACGTGGTGGTGCTGACGGCAGCACTGTCGGTTTATAACAGCTGCGTGTACTGCAACAGCCGTATGCTGTTCGGCCTTGCTCAGCAGGGCAACGCGCCAAAAGCGCTGCTCAGCGTCGACAAACGCGGCGTGCCGGTGAATACCATTCTCGTCTCGGCCCTGGTCACTGCGCTGTGCGTGCTGATCAACTACCTGGCGCCTGAATCTGCTTTCGGTCTGCTGATGGCGCTGGTGGTCTCAGCCCTGGTCATCAACTGGGCGATGATCAGCCTCGCGCATATGAAATTCCGTCGCGCCAAAAAGCAGCAGGGCGTGGTCACGCGTTTCCCGGCCCTCTTCTATCCGCTGGGCAACTGGCTGTGCCTGCTGTTTATGGCGGCGGTGCTGGTGATTATGCTGATGACCCCGGGGATGGCGATTTCCGTCTGGCTGATCCCGGTATGGATTGCGGTGCTGGGCGTGGGCTACCTGTTTAAAGAGAAAGCCGCCGCCACCATAAAAGCACAATAATACATCTCATCAATACTTCACTTTGCTCTGCGCCCTCCCCTGAATAATGGGCGCAGAGCATTGTTATCTGCTTCACACTTTCCCCTCCATAGCTTATTTATCCATATCGTCAACGAGTTCCTGCAACGTATTTCTGCCAACCGCAGCCAATAATTCTCTCCATACTGCAACGGAGAGACCGCACATGGCAGAGAACACGCTTTCAATAAGAGAAAAGATTGGTTACGGGATGGGTGATGCCGGATGCAATATTATCTTTGGCGCCATCATGCTGTTTGTGAACTATTTTTACACTGATATATTCGGACTTGCGCCGGCGCTGGTCGGCGTACTTCTGCTCTCGGTGCGAGTCATCGATGCGGTAACCGACCCTATCATGGGCGCTCTTGCCGACCGCACCCGTAGTAAATATGGTCGCTTTCGTCCATGGCTGCTGTGGATCGCCTTCCCCTACGCCCTGTTCAGCGTCCTGATGTTCACCACTCCTGAGTGGACCTACAATAGCAAAGTCATCTATGCGTTTGTGACCTACTTTCTGCTGTCGATTACCTATACCGCGATTAATATTCCCTACTGCTCGCTGGGAACGGTGATGACCGCCGATCCGAAAGAGCGTGTTGCCTGCCAGTCTTATCGTTTCGTCATGGTGGGTATCGCCACGCTCCTGCTGTCATTGACGCTGCTGCCAATGGCCGACTGGTTCGGCGGCGCCGATAAAGCGAAGGGCTACCAGATGGCGATGACCGTGCTGGCCTTTATCGGTATGTGTATGTTCCTGTTCTGCTTCGCCACCGTGCGCGAACGTATCCGCCCGGCGGTGCAGACGAATGACGAACTGAAAAAAGATCTGAAAGACGTCTGGAAAAATGACCAGTGGGTGCGCATCCTGCTGCTCACGCTGTGCAACGTCTGTCCGGGCTTTATCCGCATGGCCGCCACCATGTACTACGTCACCTGGGTGATGGGACAAAGCACCCATTTTGCCACCCTGTTTATCAGCCTCGGCGTAGTTGGGATGATGATTGGCAGCATGCTGGCGAAAGTCCTGACCGACCGCTGGTGCAAACTGCAGGTTTTCTTCTGGACCAATATCGTGCTGGCCGTGTTCTCCTGCGCCTTCTATTTCTTTAATCCACACGCCACCACGCTGATTATGGTGCTCTACTTCCTGCTCAACATTCTGCATCAAATCCCTTCCCCGCTACACTGGTCGCTAATGTCCGACGTTGACGACTACGGCGAATGGAAAACCGGCAAGCGCATCACCGGTATCAGCTTCTCCGGTAATCTGTTCTTCCTCAAGGTCGGCCTGGCGGTCGCCGGGGCAATGGTCGGTTTCCTGCTGTCATGGTACGGCTACGACGCCGGCGCGAAAGCGCAAAGCGCCTCCGCGCTGAACGGTATCGTGCTGCTATTCTCAGTCATTCCCGGCGTCGGCTATCTGATCACCGCCGGCGTGGTGCGCCTGCTGACGCCGATCGAGATCGTGCATATCGATTTCATGCTCAACGGCAAACCGCTCTA
>OGCP01000614.1_pt1 | contig 14340 bp, 9 predicted proteins | sample 1570191 | NCBI WGS metagenome assembly OGCP01 (sample SAMEA2582180, study PRJEB24529) | metagenome | biome: Human gut stool | place: China | collected 2011
GTCGCGCGCCGGGGCGTGAAAAAGGCGAAGTAAACCCGCCGCTGCGTATGCTTAACGGCGTACAGAAATTTTTCGCCGTACTGTGGCTCGGTCGCGACAGTTTTGTGCGTTTCTCGCCGTCAGTTTCGCTGCGCCGTATGGCGGATGAACACGGCACGGATAAAACTATCGCACAGAAACTGGCGCGCGTGGCGCGTATGCACTTTGCCCGTCAACGTCTGGCTGCTGTGGGCCCACGTCTGCCTGCTCGTCAGGATCTGTTTAATAAGCTGCTCGCCTCCCGCGCCATTGCCAAAGCGGTAGAAGATGAAGCGCGCAGCAAAAAAATCTCCCATGAAAAAGCGCAGCAGAACGCGATTGCGCTGATGGAAGAGATTGCGGCGAATTTCTCTTACGAGATGATCCGCCTGCCTGACCGCATTCTGGGCTTCACCTGGAACCGACTTTATCAGGGCATCAACGTCCATAACGCCGAGCGCGTTCGCCAGCTGGCCCACGACGGTCATGAGCTGGTGTATGTGCCTTGCCACCGCAGTCACATGGACTACCTGCTACTTTCTTACGTGCTGTACCACCAGGGGCTGGTGCCGCCGCATATCGCCGCCGGGATCAACCTGAACTTCTGGCCGGCCGGGCCGATTTTCCGCCGTCTGGGGGCGTTCTTTATTCGCCGTACTTTTAAAGGCAATAAACTTTATTCCACCGTTTTCCGTGAGTATCTCGGCGAACTGTTCAGCCGTGGTTATTCCGTCGAGTACTTCGTGGAAGGCGGTCGTTCCCGCACGGGGCGTTTGCTGGATCCGAAAACCGGTACGCTGTCGATGACCATCCAGGCGATGCTGCGCGGCGGAACCCGACCGATCACCCTGGTGCCGATTTACATCGGCTATGAGCACGTGATGGAGGTAGGAACCTACGCCAAAGAGCTGCGCGGCGCCACTAAAGAGAAAGAGAGTCTGCCGCAGATGGTGCGCGGTTTAAGCAAGCTGCGCAACCTGGGCCAGGGTTACGTTAACTTCGGCGAACCGCTGCCGCTGATGACCTATCTTAACCAGCATGTGCCGGATTGGCGGGAAGCGATCGACCCGATCGAAGCGGTTCGCCCCTCCTGGCTGACGCCGACGGTGAATAGCATCGCCGCTGACCTGATGGTGCGCATCAATAACGCCGGCGCGGCCAACGCCATGAACCTGTGCTGTACGGCGCTACTGGCCTCCCGCCAGCGTTCGCTGACCCGTGAGCAGCTCACCCAGCAGTTAGAGTGCTACCTCGCGCTGCTGCGCAATGTGCCCTATTCTCCGGATGCGACCGCCCCATCCGCTTCGGCCAGCGAGCTCATCGATCATGCGCTGCAGATGAACAAGTTCGAAGTGGAGAAGGACACCATTGGCGACATCATCATCCTGCCGCGCGAGCAGGCGGTGCTGATGACCTACTATCGCAACAATATCGCCCATATGCTGGTGATGCCGTCGCTGTTAGCCGCTCTGGTGACTCAGCATCGTCATCTCAGCCGCGCCGAAGTGCTGCGTCATGTGGAAACACTCTATCCGTTCCTCAAGGCCGAGCTGTTCCTGCGCTGGGAAAAAGCGGAGCTGGCCGGAGTGGTGGATGCGCTGATTGCCGAGATGCTGCGTCAGGAGCTGATCGTCGTCGATGGCGATGTCATGAGCCTCAACCCGTCGCACTCTCGCTCCCTGCAGCTGCTGGCCGCTGGCGCCCGCGAGACGCTGCAGCGCTATGCCATCACCTTCTGGCTGCTGAGCGCTAACCCGGCGATCAACCGCAGCTCGCTGGAAAAAGAGAGTCGCACCGTGGCCCAGCGTCTGTCGGTGCTACACGGCATCAATGCGCCGGAGTTCTTCGACAAAGCGGTGTTCAGCACCCTGGTGTTGACCCTGCGCGATGAAGGCTATATCAGCGACACCGGCGACGCCGAGCCGGAAGAGACCCTGAAGGTTTATCGGATGCTGGCGGACTTGATTACGTCGGATGTCCGACTGACCATTGAGAGCGTCACGCAGGACGACGCGTAACGCGGCGTTTGCTGCCCCCCGGAATGCCGGGGGGCAGCGGACAGGAGGTTACAGGTAGCTCATCGCCAGGCCGAGGAACAGCACCAGCCCGACGTAGTTATTGTTCATAAACGCTTTGAAGCAGTTATCGCGGTCGCGATTGAAGATAAGCTTCTGCTGCCAGCCAAACAGACCCGCCGCCACGAACAGCGACCAGTAATATTCCCAGCCCAGCCCATTCAGCCAACCCACCGCGCCCATCAGCGCCAGTACGGCCACCTGCAGGATACCGATAATCAGACGATCGTTTTCGCCAAACAGGATCGCCGTCGACTTGATGCCGATCTTAACGTCGTCATCGCGATCCACCATCGCATACTGGGTATCGTAGGCCACCGCCCACAGAATATTGGCGAGGAACATCAGCCAGCAGCTCAGCGGTAGCGATTCGCTGACGGCCGAGAAGGCCATCGGGATCGACCAGCCAAAGGCCGCGCCCAGCACCACCTGCGGCAGATGAGTGTAGCGCTTCATAAACGGATAGACCCACGCCAGCGCCAGCGCCGCCACCGACAGCAGAATGGTCATGGTGTTGAGGGTGAGCACCAACAGGAAAGAGAGCAGCACCAGCACGATAAACAGCGTTCGCGCCTCTTTCTCGGTAACATCGCCGCTCGGCAGCGGACGGCGGGCGGTACGCTTTACGTGACCATCAAATTTTCGGTCGGCATAGTCATTCACCACGCAGCCGGCGGCGCGCATCAGCCAGACGCCGGCGACGAATACCGCCAGGATCCACAGCGGCGGGACGCCCGGCGAGGCCACCCATAGCGCCCACAGCGTCGGCCACAGCAGCAGCAAAGCGCCGATCGGTTTGTCAGTGCGCATCAGGCGATGAAACGCCAACAGCTTATTCTGCGACAGACTCCACTCCATTTTTTCTTCCTCTTAGTACAACGGCGACGCAGGCAAAAAAAGCTCGGTCAGCAGCAGGGGTTTGCCGCTCAGCCGCAGGCGGGAACGACGCCCCCACAGCGCTGCATCGCGACCAATTTCAATAAAATCGCGGGTTAATGTCGACGACGTAAACAGGTATCGGCCCAGCGGAGTTTGCCCGAGCTGCTGTAGCGCCAGCTCCGGACCACACAGCGTCGACTCCGGCGCCACCGTGCGCCCGGCCAGCCAGGGCTCGCCATCGGCATTGAGTATAATCTCCCGCAGCCAGTAGCGCGGTTCGTCGGGCAGCAGCGCCGCTTCGTCAGTCAGCGCGTCACGGCCGATATACCCTTCGTTAACCAGGGTCACGGTGACCTGCTTTCCTTGTTGTTCAAAGCGCTGGGTCATTGAGTCCTCCAGCAGCAGCCAGTCACTTAGCGGCGGCGGCAGGGATGGCATAACGGCAAAATAGCGCAGCGCACGCAGTCGCGTAAGCGCAGGATGGGACATGCCTGATTCTCCGGTACATAACGTGAAAGCATTGTATCGCAGAATAGGCGGTTGGTGGCGGGCAAACGTCAATATACGATCATTCACGCAACAGCCATGCAACAGGCTGCCGCGCGTGCAAAAAAAGGTGCATCCCGGAGGATGCACCTAAAGGCTGTGCCTAAACATCAGCATTGTGGGGAGACGATTACCCCTTGCCTTTTACACTGCTGATAAAGGTGGAACGAGCGGATTTCGAGCCGAGGCGCTCAGCTTCGTTCATCAATTTCAGGGCTTTGTCGATGTCACCTTGTTTCACCGCCTGCTTAATACCATTGTTGAAGTAGGTTTCGGTATCGCTGAGCATCGGTTCGCTTTTGGCGGCTGGCGCGGCTACCGGCGCCGCGGTGTTGCCGACGGTTACCGGACCCGGGCCGGAGGAGCCGAACAGCGGCCCTACCAGCACGCTGGAAGTGCTATTAGTTTTCACTTTCAGCTTCAGCACGCCATCGGTGGTATGTTTAGCGATCGGATCCGGGATATCCGGGGCCGCATTGCCGGCGCCTTTGGCATAGGCTTTCGCCGGATCCAGCAGGGTCGTGGTCTGCTGGAGATCTTTTTCAGTGGTAAACACCAGCACATAGAGCTTTTGCTGGCCCAGCGCCGGGGTCAGGCGCATCACGCCGCCCAGGCGGTCAGCGGTCATCACGCCCGGCTGCTGATAGGTAAAGTAATTGCTGGGGAAGAACGCCGCGGGCGTCATGTTCTGGTCGAGAATCAGCACGTTCGGCGCAAAAATCTGCTTATGTTTGTTCAGTTCGCTGTCGAGCGTCAGGGTCAGCTCACCGATATTGGCCGGCACGCTCCAGGCGGCGACCGGTCCGACGATCCCCGGGACATCCAGGCGTTGACCGCCGGTGGTTAAATCAACGCTCTGCGTCTTTGATTGATCGGCAGGCGTCCAGATCAGCTGCTGCAGCGCGCTGGCTGGAATAGCCGGCGCGGCGCTGGTGTTCTGCGGTACAAAGTTAACATCGGCAAGGCTCATCCCCGGCACGCATGCCAACATCCCTGCGGATAAACACAGAGCGACGAGAGTTTTCTTCATTTTCATTCTTCTCACCTTGGATAGCATCGGTTTAGCGGTAGCCAGGCAATAGCGCGCTAACCCTGAATAATCAGGAGGGGCTGACGCCCCTCCCAGGTTACACCCGTCCTGCGGACGGTATTACCACCACACTTCCATCTGGGCACCGAAGGTAACTTCGCTGTCGTCACCGCGGCTGGAGGTGAACGCGCCGCTTCCGCTGCTGTCTTTCGTCTGCAGACCGGAGGTGTTGCTGTAGCCCCAGTTTTCATCCCACTTCGCGTAGGTTGCGAAGATACGGATAGCCGGACGAGACCAGACGCTGTTGCCTGCCTGCCACTGTTGAGCCAGAGTAATTTTGTACTGGTTGTTGTTTTCGCTGGTACGCTGGGATTTCACGTTGTCGTAACCGATTTCCAGCTGGGTGCTCATGATCGGCGTCCATTTGTACATCGGACGGACACCCACGGTGTACCAGGTAGAACCGTTCTTGCTGTCCAGATCCACGTCCTGGTACATTGCCACGTACATCAGGCCCCAGTCATCGTTGAAGTCCATCGCGCCGTGATCCAGAACGCGGATCATGCTGCCGTTGTTATCGATGCTGGTCCCCTGAGAGTGGCCGCTGTTCCAGGAGGTCATTGCGTCAGTGGCGTACTGAACCACAAACTTGTTGAAGCCGCCCCAGATAGACTGAGTATGTTCACCGGTCCACATCCAGCCGTCTTTCGACGCGCCGTCTTCCAGGCGATAGTCATCCTGCGGGTTAGCACGGCCGTAATCGACCCCTAACTCCAGCACGCCGCCCGGGTTGGTTTCCAGACCCGCCAGACGGATATCAAAGACGTCGTTGGCAGTTTTCGCAGCATATTTTTTGGTGTCATCGCTGGAGAAAGTATAAGAGCCGCCGCTTTCTGAGTTACGGGTAGCGGCCAGAGAGAGCTTACCGAAGCCAAGGTCAACGTTTTCCAGACCTGCACCCGGGCCGGAGATATCCCAGTAGTAGAAGTCGATCATGTGAACGTCATGACGCTGATAGAAGCGTTTACCCGCCCACAGCGTGGAGCCCGGCAGCCAGTCGATCAGGTTTTTACCCTGGATGTTGGCTTCACGGAACGCCGGAGAGGTGCTTTCCCAGTCATCTTCCTGATTCACGGAATAGGCAACGTTAGTATCGAAATAAAAACTCTTATCCCCTTCCTTCCACAGCTCCTGGCCCAGCTTCAGTTCCGCATAGGTTTCACATTCGTTACCAAGACGGTATTTACTTTGAGCGCCGGTCGCTTTGAAGCACTGTTGCTCGCCGCCGCTGCCGGTCCAGCCAATGCCGGAACGCGCGTAGCCATGGAAATCGACAGCCAGCGCCTGAGCAGACATCACGCCTGCTGCGACGGCGACCGCCAGAGGAAGTTTGCGCAGAGTAATCATCATTCTATCTCCTGAGATCATTGCTTTTCTTTGCACGCTTCGCCGGTATATCGCCAGCCGGGTTCGCGCTTTTTTAATGGGAAGCCTTACACGCCCGGCTCTTTATGCAGCCGACGACAAGCGGTGCCATCCTCACGGAATAAATGGCAACGTTCTGGCGGCAAACCGATAGCGAATGTGGCTCCCTCTTCTACCAACACCACGTCGTTCTGGCGGTACACCAGGTTTTGACGAATGGAAGGGATCTGGATATGGATTTGGGTTTCGTTGCCGAGTTGCTCGACGACCTGAACTTCACCCTCAAGGATGACGTCAGCGATATCGCTGGGCAATAAATGCTCCGGTCGAATACCTAAGGACATATTGGCGCCCGCCTGCACGTTGGCGCTGTCCACCGGTAGCCAGATTTGCTGACGGTTCGGCAGTTCAACCTGCACCTGATCGATAGCCGTCGCGGTGACTTTGACCGGCAGGAAGTTCATCTTCGGTGAACCAATGAAGCCGGCAACGAAGCGGTCAGCCGGATAGTGATAGAGCTCCAGCGGTTTCCCAACCTGCGCCACGCGACCGGCGTCCAGCACCACGATTTTGTCGGCCAGCGTCATCGCTTCGACCTGATCGTGGGTGACGTAAATCATTGTGCGGCCCAGGCGTTTATGCAGACGGGAGATTTCGATACGCATCTGGACGCGCAGGGCGGCATCGAGGTTGGAAAGCGGCTCATCCAGCAGGAAAACGCTTGGCTCTGCCACCAGCGTACGACCAATCGCCACGCGCTGGCGCTGACCGCCGGAGAGGGCTTTCGGTTTACGCTCCAGCAGATGGGCCAGCTGCAGCACTTCCGCAACCTGAGTCACCCGCTGGTTAATCAGATCTTTTTTCGCGCCGGCCAGCTTCAGGCCAAACGACATATTTTCCGCAACGGAAAGGTGGGGATAGAGTGCATAAGACTGGAATACCATCCCAACGCCGCGTTCTGCCGGTGGGATCTCGTTCATGCGGGTGTCACCGATAAACAGGTCCCCGCTGGTAATAGTTTCTAACCCGGCAATCATACGCAGCAGGGTAGATTTGCCGCAGCCCGATGGCCCGACAAACACGACGAATTCCCCTTCGTGGATATCGAGATTGATATCTTTCGATACCACCACGTCACCCCAGGCTTTCGTTACATTTCGCAGCTGTACGCTCGCCATGCCCTTCTCCCTTCGTTACAACCTGTCACTAACAGTCACATTCAAGATGGGTCGACTATGCGGCATTCATTACGCAGGCAAATCCTCCACCCCCCGGCTTTTTTATGGGGGAGGAGATGGGAGGATGAGAGATTGGCTCTCGCCGCGGGGGATGGCGGGCGGAGCGTGATTTCGTGATGGAGGCGACAAAATTGGGCGCTTTTTTCTGTGCTCCAGGACGCAATACGGCCGTTTTTGCAATGGAGATCACACAACCAGCGGGTGGGGCGTAGACCTGGGGAGGATGGAAAGGGGTTGTTAAAAAAGGAAACTCATCATCGTTAAGCCACCGAAGTGTATCCACGAGTACAACACCAAAAAGGACGGGTATATGAAAATCAAAACTGGCGCTCGCATCCTCGCGCTGTCGGCACTGACCACGATGATGTTTTCCGCCTCTGCCCTCGCAAAAATTGAAGAAGGTAAGCTGGTTATCTGGATTAACGGCGACAAAGGCTACAACGGCCTCGCTGAAGTGGGTAAAAAGTTTGAAAAAGACACCGGCATTAAAGTTTCCGTAGAACACCCGGACAAGCTGGAAGAGAAATTCCCGCAGGTTGCGGCGACCGGCGACGGCCCGGACATCATCTTCTGGGCGCATGACCGTTTCGGCGGCTACGCGCAGTCGGGCCTGCTGGCGGAAATCACCCCGGACAAAGCGTTCCAGGACAAACTCTATCCGTTCACCTGGGATGCGGTTCGCTATAACGGCAAACTGATCGCCTACCCGATCGCAGTCGAAGCCCTGTCCCTGATTTACAACAAAGACCTGGTGCCGAACCCGCCGAAGACCTGGGAAGAGATCCCGGCGCTGGATAAAGAACTGAAAGCGAAAGGTAAGAGCGCGCTGATGTTCAACCTGCAGGAACCGTACTTCACCTGGCCGCTGATCGCTGCCGACGGCGGATACGCGTTCAAGTTTGAAAACGGCAAGTACGATGTGAAAGACGTCGGCGTGGACAGCGCAGGCGCGAAAGCGGGCCTGACCTTCCTGGTTGACCTGATCAAGAACAAGCACATGAATGCCGATACCGATTACTCCATCGCGGAAGCGGCCTTCAACAAAGGCGAAACCGCGATGACCATCAACGGTCCGTGGGCGTGGTCTAACATCGATAAGAGCAAGGTTAACTACGGCGTGACCCTGCTGCCAACCTTTAAAGGCAAACCATCGAAACCGTTCGTTGGCGTGCTGAGCGCGGGGATCAACGCCGCCAGCCCGAACAAAGAGCTGGCCAAAGAGTTCCTCGAAAACTACCTGATGACCGATCAGGGTCTGGAAGCCGTTAACAACGACAAACCGCTGGGTGCCGTGGCGCTGAAATCCTTCCAGGAAAAACTGGAAAAAGATCCGCGCATCGCTGCCACCATGGCGAACGCCCAGAAAGGCGAAATCATGCCTAACATCCCGCAGATGTCTGCCTTCTGGTATGCCGTTCGTACCGCGGTTATCAACGCCGCCAGCGGTCGCCAGACTGTCGATGCTGCGCTGAAAGATGCACAGAGCCGTATCACTAAGTAAGAAAACGGCGGGTGGCGCGTGCGCCTACCCGCCCTACCACTACGGCTCGGACCGTAGGTCAGGTAAGCGAAGCGCCACCTGACAAATAAGTTTTCACCGCTGTAGAGGATGATCCCCATGGATGCCGTTAAAAAGAGACACTGGTGGCAAAGCCCGCAACTCACATGGTCTGTGATTGGCTTACTGTGCCTGCTGGTGGGTTACCTTGTTGTTTTGATGTACGCCCAGGGGGAGTACCTGTTCGCCATCATGACGCTAATTTTAAGCTCAGTTGGCCTGTATATTTTCGCTAATCGCAAGGCTTATGCCTGGCGCTATGTTTATCCCGGCCTCGCCGGCATGGGCCTGTTTGTCCTGTTTCCGCTGATCTGCACTATCGCTATCGCGTTTACCAACTACAGCAGCACCAACCAGCTGACCTTTGAGCGTGCGCAGCAGGTGCTGATGGATCGTTCCTTCCAGGCCGGCAAAGCCTATAATTTCACGCTGATCCCTGCGGGTGACGAGTGGAAGCTGGCGCTGACCGACGGCGAAAGCGGTAAAAACTACCTTTCTGACGCCTTTAAATTTGGCGGCGAGCAGAAGCTGGCGTTAAAAGAAACCGACGCCCTGCCGGAAGGCGAGCGCGCCAACCTGCGCGTGATTACCCAGAATCGCACCGCGCTGAACCAGCTGACCGCTGTGCTGCCGGATGACAGCAAAGTCATCATGAGCTCCCTGCGCCAGTTCTCCGGTACCCAGCCTCTGTATACCCTCGGCGAAGACGGGGTACTGACCAACAATCAGACCCACGTTAAATACCGCCCGAACAACGACGTCGGCTTCTACCAGTCAATTAACGCCGACGGCAGCTGGGGCAATGAGAAGCTGAGCCCGGGCTACACTGTGACTATCGGCTGGGACAACTTTACCCGCGTCTTCCACGATGAAGGCATTCAGAAACCGTTCTTTGCGATCTTCGTCTGGACGGTGGTGTTCTCGGTGCTGACCGTGGTGCTGACCGTCGCGGTGGGGATGATCCTCGCCTGCCTGGTGCAGTGGGAAGCGCTGAAAGGCAAAGCGATTTATCGCGTCCTGCTGATTCTGCCGTACGCCGTACCGTCGTTTATTTCGATTCTGATTTTCAAAGGGCTGTTCAACCAGAGCTTTGGTGAAATCAACATGATGCTCAGCACGCTGTTCGGCATTAAGCCGGCCTGGTTTAGCGACCCGACCACCGCGCGCACCATGATCATCATCGTCAACACCTGGCTGGGCTACCCGTACATGATGATCCTGTGCATGGGGCTGCTGAAGGCGATTCCGGACGATCTGTACGAAGCGTCGGCAATGGATGGCGCCGGCCCGTTCCAGAACTTCTTTAAAATTACCTTCCCGCTGCTGATTAAGCCGCTAACGCCGCTGATGATCGCCAGCTTCGCCTTTAACTTTAACAACTTCGTCCTGATTCAATTGTTGACCAACGGCGGTCCGGACCGTCTCGGCACCACCACCCCGGCCGGTTATACCGACCTGCTGGTGAGCTACACCTATCGCATCGCCTTTGAAGGCGGCGGCGGTCAGGACTTCGGCCTGGCGGCGGCTATCGCAACGCTAATCTTCCTGCTGGTTGGCGCGTTAGCGATTGTGAATCTGAAAGCCACGCGCATGAAGTTTGATTAAGGGAGATAACGATAATGGCTATGGTCCAACCCAAATCGCAGAAGCTACGTTTATTTACCACGCATCTCCTGCTACTGATTTTTATCGCCGCGATTATGTTTCCGCTGCTGATGGTTATCGCCATCTCGCTGCGCGAGGGTAACTTCGCCACCGGCAGCCTGATCCCGGATACCATCTCCTGGGAGCACTGGCGTCTGGCGTTAGGCTTCAGCGTCGAACACGCCGATGGCCGCGTCACGCCGCCGCCGTTCCCGGTCCTGCTGTGGCTGTGGAACTCGATTAAGGTCGCCGGGATCACCGCGATCGGTATCGTCGCTCTCTCCACCACCTGCGCCTACGCTTTCGCCCGTATGCGCTTCCCGGGGAAAGCGACCCTGCTGAAAGGGATGCTGATTTTCCAGATGTTCCCGGCGGTGCTGTCGCTGGTTGCCCTGTACGCGTTGTTTGACCGCCTGGGCCAGTACATCCCGTTCGTCGGCCTCAACACCCACGGCGGCGTCATCTTTGCCTACATGGGCGGTATCGCGCTGCACGTCTGGACGATTAAAGGCTACTTCGAAACCATCGATGGCTCGCTGGAAGAAGCGGCGGCGCTGGATGGCGCGACCCCATGGCAGGCTTTCCGTCTGGTGCTGCTGCCGCTGTCGGTGCCGATTCTGGCAGTCGTGTTTATTCTGTCGTTCATCGCGGCCATCACCGAAGTGCCGGTCGCCTCGCTGCTGCTGCGCGATGTGAACAGCTATACCCTGGCGGTAGGTATGCAACAGTATCTCAACCCGCAGAACTATCTGTGGGGCGACTTTGCCGCCGCGGCGGTGCTCTCCGCCATTCCGATCACGGTTGTCTTCCTGCTGGCGCAGCGCTGGCTGGTTAATGGCCTGACGGCGGGTGGAGTGAAAGGTTAATTTTTTTGTAACACCGGCCCCAAATTTCAGAGGAGGGCCGACGGTCTAGCCGCAATACACGACCCCAACCGGGTATTGTCGCCGTCGCCCTCAGCTGAAAAAGTAAGGTCAATGCCACTGCTATCCTCAACTGGACCCTACATAAATTCTATTTGTGACTGTTGGTCAGCGGCCCTGGAGGCCGCTTTTTTTTATTCGCGTTTCAGGCGATTGGAGTTACACAGCCAGAGCGTAATCACCAGGATCAGGATCGCCGCGGAGTAAATGAGCACCGCCAGCGGCGACTCATGATCGACGATAATAAGCCGCACAATTGCGGTAATACCGATATAGACGAAATAGCGCAGTGGAAAGTGAAAACCGGATTCAAAATATTTAACAATCAGCGCGATAAACTCAAAGTAGAGAAAATAGACCACCAGCCCTTCGACCAGCTTGTACTTACTCACCGGCTCCGGCGTAAACAGTACGTGCGCCAGATGCAGGGTCTCCTTTCCCAGGAACACCACCAGAATAATTCCCAGGCACAGCAGTGCCAGATTCAGCACGGCCTGCATGGCCTTCGCAACGAAATTAACCAGCGGACGATATACCGACGGCATAGTGACACCTCAAATGCATGAACGTTGTCGATCTGTATAGCGCAAAAGTGTGATCCAGATCTACCTATGATTCATTCGTCTTACGCTATCTCCGGGCTATTGATTCGAAAAGTACGAACAAGAGAAAATTGTCCTTCCAGCAACGCTGTGAGCAGATTAACAAAATCATCCATTACGCTTAGAACGAATCAGCCCAACTAACTGAAATATAAAAAGTTTACTTTTTGAAACAGGTATATCTTAAAACCTCCCGTAAGATAAAATTTTTCTCCAAACCACAGTCTTTTTATGGTTATTAGGGTAAGTTTTTTCTTATCTTTTGTCTTAGCATTATCGCAGCTGAATAAAATTTAATTTTGGACATTAAATCATTATGAACACCGATAACGCTTCCCTGTACGTAAAATGGCTCAAACAAGAGGTCGCCCCGGCTTTAGGTTGTACTGAACCCGTCGCTATTTCCTTCGCGGCCGCCTACGCCGCACAATATCTGGATCAGCCTTGCACTAAAATTAGCGGTTTTATTTCCGCCAATCTTTATAAAAACGCGATGGGCGTCACCATACCCGGCACCACCGTTTGCGGTGTACCGCTGGCAGCCGCAATTGGCGCATTTGGCGGCGACCCGCAAAAGGGATTAAAAACGCTGGAAGATATCACTCCGCGACACGTTGAAATGGCGCAGAAGCTGATCGCCAATAACGCCGTTGATATTGCCGTCGAAGAGACCCCGGATTTTATCCATCTCGATTTAACCCTCTCTGCTGGCGAGAATTGCTGTCGTGTCGTGGTCAAAGGAACCCACACCAACGTGGTCGAACTTTATATTAATGGCCAGCCGCAGCCATTAAGCGAAAAACAGAATACGCGCACCCAGCGCGAAACGCTGCCCACTTTCTCGCTACAACAGGCTTACGAATTTATTAATCGCGTCGACTTTAATGATATTCGCTTTATTCTCGACGCCGCGCGCTTAAACTCCGCGCTGGCGGCAGAAGGCAAAACAAAAAAATATGGCCTGAACATTAACGGTACCTTTTCTGACGCAGTGAAAAACGGCCTGATGAGCAACGATCTGTTAAGCAAGGTGATCATCAACACCGTCGCCGCTTCAGATGCCCGCATGGGCGGCGCGCCGGTGGTAGCGATGTCTAACTTCGGCTCAGGCAATCAGGGCATTACAGCAACCATGCCGGTAGTGGTGGTTGCAGAGCATCTCGGCGTCGATGAAGAGACCCTGGCTCGCGCTTTGTCTCTCTCTCATCTCACCGCAATCTCAATTCATTCTCGTTATACGCGCTTATCTGCGCTATGCGCAGCCTCAACCGCCGCTATGGGCGCCGCCGCCGGTATGGCCTGGCTGTTTACCCGCGACATCAATACCATTAATACCGCAATTATTAATATGGTCAGCGATATTACCGGCATGATTTGTGATGGCGCTTCCAACAGCTGCGCGATGAAAGTCTCGTCAGTGGTATCCAGCGCCTTTAAGGCGGTACTAATGGCAATGCAAAATAGCTGCGCTGGCGCCAATGACGGTATTGTCTGCGCCGATGTCGAGCAGACTATTAATAACCTGTGCCGTCTGGTGATTAAACCAATGACTCTCACCGATAAAGAAATTATCAGCATTATGGTCGCTAAATAATACCATTTCACGGGCCTGAAAGAGCAGGCCCCGATTAACGTACTCTACCCACACTATTATTTATAAATTAGCAGGTATAGCAGATGAATAAAAAAGTCATCTTCCGCGGCGCCAGCGCTATTATGCCCCTATGCATCGGCGACTTTCCATTTTCATTTATTGTCGGCGCATTAAGCGTTAGCGCGGGCATGAGCGTCTGGCAGAGTACGGCGTGGTCGGCGATCGTCATTGCCGGCTCGGCGCAAATGCTGGCACTGAATATGTTAAAAACCGGCGCCACGCTCGGCGTGATTATTTTCACCACATTAATTATCAATCTTCGCCACGTGCTGTATAGCGCCTCTATTTCCGGCACCGTGCGCGAAGCTTCATTCTTTAAAAAATGCTTTATGTCCTATGCGCTCACCGACGAGGTGTATGCCACCACCGTCAAAGAGATGGAAGGAAATAAAAAGGAAAAATATCTGTTTTATGGTTCGGCGATGATTACCTTCTGGGCGATTTGGGTGCTGGCTGATTTTCTTGGCGCGCTGGTCGGCGCCTCGTTTCCCCACATTGAGAAATACGGTCTTGATTTCGCCATGGTCGCCGCCTTTATCGCCATCGTGGTGCCGCAAATTAAAAGCCAGGCCTGCACCGTCGCCGCGGTTGTAGCCGCCGTTTCCGGCGTGCTGTTAGTGGTCCTACCCTATTCGCTGGGTATCGTCGTCGCCTCAGTGCTTGGCGTCCTCGCCGGCCTGTGCGTCGACCTGGCGGAAGAGCGCAAGCAGATGGCAAAAACCGAATCCGATATGCCGTTAGTGGAGGC
>OGCP01000618.1_pt1 | contig 14228 bp, 7 predicted proteins | sample 1570191 | NCBI WGS metagenome assembly OGCP01 (sample SAMEA2582180, study PRJEB24529) | metagenome | biome: Human gut stool | place: China | collected 2011
ACCCGGGCCATCGCCGACCAGGCCCGCACCATCCGCATCCCGGTGCATCTGGTGGAGAGCATCAACCGGGTGAAGAAGGCGGCAGGAGAGCTGCTGCGCCGCACAGGCCGGGAGCCCACCGCCGAGGAGATCGCCGCCCAGCTGGACATGGAGCCCGCCCGGGTGCGGGAGCTGATCCAGCTGGCTCAGGACCCCATCAGCCTCGAGACGCCGGTGGGGGAGGAAGAGGACGCCCACCTCGAGGACTTCATCCAGGACGATGAGGCAGGCGTCCCCGCCGACGAGGCCGGGCGGCAGCTGCTCCGCCGGGAGCTGATGAATGTGCTCAAGAGCCTGACGCCCCGGGAAGAGCGGGTCATCGCCCTCCGCTTCGGTCTGGAGGATGGAGATCGGAAGAGAGTCGTGTAGGGAAAGAGTGTAGATCTCGGGAGTTCAACGTCACCCGGGAGCGGGTGCGCCAGATCGAGGCCAAAGCCCTGCGCAAGCTCCGCCACCCCAGCCGGGCCAAGCGCCTGCGGGATTATCTGGATGAATAAACCGGATTGCAAGAGTAAATGGTGACAAAATGCACAAGGGTGTTTTTGTCTGGAACGTAAAAAACAAAAAAATCAACCCCAAAATCACGCAAAGCATACACGTTCCCGGGTGTCCGATAAAAGAGGGCATCCGGGAAATTTTTTGCCTCAAAACGGAAAAATGGCTTGACAACAGGGGTTTCAGGGTGTATACTGCATTAGTATCACATAATGGCCTAGTGCGCCAAAAAGGGAGTTTGCGCAGCATGAGCGGAACGGGTCCTACCGAAAAGTTTGTGCAAAACGCCGGACTTCTGCGCGCGGTGCAGGCCGAATTATGTGTGTCTGCTCAAATTCGACCTGCATTTTGCAACATCCGTAGAGTATAAAAGTAAGGAGTGGTTGATTTTATGATGAAAGTCAAGCCCGTCAAGCTCGGCAAGACCGAGCGCATGAGCTTCTCCCACATCGACGAAGTCATCAGTATGCCGAACCTGATCGAGGTCCAGAAGAACTCTTATCAGTGGTTCCTGGACGAGGGCCTGAAAGAGGTCTTCCACGACATCGGCACCATTGAGGACTACACCGGCAATCTGGCACTGAGCTTCGTGGACTTCCGTCTCGATAAAGAGCCCAAGTACAGCATCAAAGAGTGCAAAGAGCGCGACGTGACCTATGCAGCACCCCTGCGCGTCACCGCCCGTCTGCTGAACAAGGAGACCGGCGAGGTGAAGGACCAGGAGATCTTCATGGGCGACTTCCCCCTGATGACCGACGCCGGCACCTTTGTCATCAACGGTGCAGAGCGCGCCATCGTCAGCCAGCTGGTCCGTTCTCCCGGCGTATTCTACGGCCATGATCACGATAAGGTGGGCAACGACCTGTACAGCGCCACCATGAACCCCAACCGCGGTGCCTGGCTGGAGTACGAGACCGACGCTTCCAACGTGTTCTATGTCCGTATCGATAAGAACCGCAAGCTGCCCGTCACCGTGCTCTGCCGCGCACTGGGCCTGTCTTCCAACGAGGACATCCTGAACTACTTCGGCGAGGATGAGCGCATCCTTGCCACTCTGGAAAAGGATACCACCAAGAACACCGAGGAAGGCCTGCTGGAAGTCTACCGCAAGCTGCGCCCCGGTGAGCCTCCCACGGTGGAGTCCGCTACCAGCCAGCTCAATATGCTCTTCTTCGACCCCCGCCGCTACGACCTGTCCCGGTTCGGTCGCTATAAGATGAACAAGAAGCTGTCTCTGGCACGCCGCATCATGAACCACATCGCCGCCGAGAACGTCGTCGCTCCTCTGACCGGCGAACTGCTCATCGAGAAGGATGCCAAGATCACCCGTCAGCTGGCTGAGGCCGCTGACAACGCCGGCGTCAATGTCGTCGTGCTGAACGTCGAGGGCAAGAAGGTCAAGGTCATCACCAATGGCTGTGTTGACGCTCAGGGCTTCTTCTCCTTCGATGTCAAGGAGTGCGGCATCAACGAGCGCTGCTCCTTTGAGGAGATCAAGAAGATCCTCGACACCACCTCCGATGTGGAAGAGCAGAAGGAGCTGCTGCGCCGCAACCACGACCAGCTGATCGGCCGTACCGTCACCGTGACCGACATCCTGTCTTCCATCAACTATCTGAACGGCCTGGGCCACGGCATCGGCACCACCGATGACATTGACCATCTGGGCAACCGCCGCATCCGCAGCGTCGGTGAGCTGCTGCAGAACCAGTTCCGCATCGGCTTCTCCCGCATGGAGCGCGTCATCCGTGAGCGGATGACCCTGCAGAGCCAGGATCAGAGCGTCATCACCCCGCAGGCTCTGATCAACATCCGCCCGGTGGTGGCAGCCATCAAGGAGTTCTTCGGTTCTTCTCCGCTGTCCCAGTTCATGGACCAGAATAACCCTCTGGCTGAGCTGACCCACAAGCGCCGTCTGTCTGCTCTGGGCCCCGGCGGTCTGAGCCGTGACCGCGCAGGCTTCGAAGTCCGCGACGTCCACTACAGCCACTATGGCCGTATGTGCCCCATCGAGACTCCTGAAGGCCCCAACATCGGTCTGATCTCCTATCTGGCATCCTACGCCAAGATCAATGAGTACGGCTTCGTTGAGGCTCCTTACCGCAAGGTCAAGAAGACCTACGACGAGAAGGGCCGCCTCATCGACCAGGTCGTCACCGACGAGGACGAGTACGTCGTTGCTCAGGCCAACGAGCCTCTGGACGAGACCAAGCACTTCAAGCGCGCCCGCGTTTCTGCCCGCCGCCGCGACGACATCCTGGAGATCGACGCCGAGAAGGTCGATTATATGGACGTCTCGCCCCGAATGATGGTCTCTGTCGCTACCGCCTGCATCCCCTTCCTGGAGAACGATGACTGTAACCGTGCTCTGATGGGCTCCAACATGCAGCGTCAGGCAGTGCCTCTGATGGTCACCCAGCAGCCCATCGTTGCTACCGGTATGGAGTACAAGGCTGCTACCGACTCCGGCACCGCTGTTCTGGCAAAGAACGACGGTATCGTTGAGAAGGTGGACGCTGACCATGTCGAGGTGCGCAACGCTCAGGGCGCCGTGGACAACTATTCTCTGGTCAAGTTTGCCCGCTCCAACGCAGGCACCTGCATCAACCAGCGCCCCATCGTCGAGGTGGGCGAGAACGTCAAGGCCGGTCAGGTGCTGGCCGACGGCCCCGCAATGCGCAACGGCGAGATCTCTCTGGGCAAGAACGCCCTCATCGGCTTCATGACCTGGGAGGGCTACAACTACGAGGACGCCGTCCTGCTGAACGAGAAGATCGTCCGTGAGGACGTTTACACCTCTATCCACATTGAGGAATATGAGACCGAGTCCCGCGACACCAAGCTGGGACCCGAAGAGATCACCCGCGACATCCCCAACGTCTCTGAGGATGCTCTGAAGGACCTGGACGAGCGCGGCATCATCCGCATCGGCGCCGAGGTCAAGAGCGGTGATATTCTGGTCGGTAAAGTCACCCCGAAGGGCGAGACCGAGCTGACCGCTGAGGAGCGCCTGCTCCGTGCCATCTTCGGCGAGAAGGCCCGCGAGGTGCGTGACACCTCTCTGCGTGTGCCTCACGGCGAGTACGGCATCATCGTGGACGTCAAGGTCTTCACCCCGGAGAACAGCGACGAGCTGCAGCCCGGTGTGCGCGAGGTCGTCCGCTGCTACATCGCTCAGAAGCGCAAGATCAGCGTCGGCGATAAGATGGCAGGCCGTCACGGCAACAAGGGTGTCGTTTCCCGCATCCTGCCGCAGGAGGATATGCCCTACCTGCCCGACGGCACCCCGCTGGACATCGTGCTGAACCCCCTGGGCGTTCCTTCCCGTATGAACATCGGTCAGGTGCTGGAAGTCAACCTGGGCTACGCTGCCAAGGCCTGCGGCATCAAGGTCATGACCCCTGTCTTTGACTCTGCCCGTGAGGCTGATATCGGCGATACCTTTGATACCGCCCGCGAGATGTGGCACGGCGAGAATGCTCCTGCATATCCCACCAAGCTCCCCAAGCTGATGGGCGAGAAGGGCCACATCATCGACTTCTCCAAGATCGAGCTGGACCGCGACGGCAAGACCACCGTTTACGATGGCCGTACCGGTGAGAAGTTCGATAACCGCGTTACCGTCGGTTATATGTACTACCTCAAGCTGCATCACCTCGTTGATGATAAGATCCATGCCCGTTCCACCGGCCCCTACTCTCTGGTCACCCAGCAGCCTCTGGGCGGCAAGGCCCAGTTCGGCGGCCAGCGCTTCGGCGAGATGGAGGTCTGGGCTCTGGAAGCTTACGGTGCTGCTTACACCCTGCAGGAGATCCTGACCGTCAAGTCCGATGACGTCGAGGGCCGTGTCAAGACCTACGAGGCCATCGTCAAGGGCGAGCCCATCCCGCAGCCGGGCATCCCCGAGTCCTTCCGCGTCATGCTCAAGGAACTGCAGTCTCTGGGTCTGGACGTCGTGGTCCAGGACAAGGAAGGCAACGAGATCGACATGCGCCAGAACTTCGACGACGAAGAGACCGGCTTCGATATGCGTGATGTTGCCGGCACCGAGACTGTCGCCAACGAGAACGAGCTGCTGAACGATTACACCATCAAGGACGCCGATGCTGGTTTCGATGATCCCTCCGTGCTGGAGGATGACAACTCTGCCGCTGCAGAGTCCGCTTCTGACGAAGTGAACATCGACGAATAATAAGGCCCCTTTGAGAAAGCTGTGTTTCCCTGCGCGGTGCGCGTGCTGCCGCCGCAGGGCAGGGGAGGGCAGCGGGTCTTCCAACGTCAACTGTTATCATCGAGACTATAAAGATTAAGAAAGGGTTCGTTTCATGGAAAACAACGTCTTCGATTCGATCAAAATCGGCCTTGCCTCTCCTGACCAGATCCGCAACTGGAGCTATGGCGAGGTGAAGAAGCCTGAGACCATCAACTACCGCACCCTGAAGCCGGAGCGCGACGGTCTGTACTGCGAGCGCATTTTTGGACCTACCAAGGACTGGGAGTGCCACTGCGGCAAGTACAAGCGCATCCGCTACAAGGGCAAGATCTGCGACCGCTGCGGCGTCGAGGTGACCAAGGCCAAGGTCCGCCGTGAGCGTATGGGCCACATCGAGCTGGCCGCTCCTGTGAGCCACATCTGGTACTTCAAGGGCATTCCCAGCCGCATCGGCCTGATGCTGGACATCAGCCCCCGCCTGCTGGAGAAGGTCCTCTACTTTGCAAGCTATATCGTCACCGATCCCGGTCTGACCCCGCTGGAAAAGAAGCAGCTGCTGACCGAGAAAGAGTACCGCGAGATGCGCGAGCGCTACGGCGACGAGTTCGAGGCTGCGATGGGTGCTGAGGCCGTTCAGGACCTGCTGAAGGAGATCGACCTCGACCAGCTCAGCGCTGAGCTGACTGCCGAGGTGGAGAAGTCCTCCGGCCAGAAGAAGGTGCGTATCCTGAAGCGTCTGGAAGTCGTCGAGGCTTTCCGCGTTTCCGGCAACCGCCCCGAGTGGATGGTCATGGACGTGCTGCCCGTGCTGCCGCCTGACCTGCGCCCCATGGTCCAGCTGGACGGCGGCCGCTTCGCCACCTCCGACCTGAATGACCTGTACCGCCGCGTCATCAACCGCAACAACCGTCTGCGCCGCCTGCTGGAGCTGGGCGCTCCTGACATCATCGTGCGCAACGAGAAGCGTATGCTGCAGGAAGCAGTTGACAGCCTCATCGATAATGGCCGCCGCGGCCGTCCCGTCACCGGCCCCAACAACCGCGCACTGAAGAGCCTTTCCGATCTGCTGAAGGGCAAGCAGGGCCGCTTCCGTCAGAACCTGCTGGGCAAGCGTGTTGACTACTCCGGCCGTTCCGTTATCGTCGTCGGCCCTGAGCTGAAGATGGACCAGTGCGGTCTGCCCAAGGAGATGGCTCTGGAGCTGTTCAAGCCCTTCGTCATGAAGGACCTGGTCGAGAAGGGTGTTGCCAACAACATCAAGTCTGCCCGCAAGATGGTCGAGCGCGCAAAGCCCGAGGTCTGGGACAGCCTTGAGACCGTCATCAAGGGCCACCCCGTCCTGCTGAACCGCGCACCTACCCTGCACCGTTTGGGCATCCAGGCATTCAACCCCGTGCTGGTCGAGGGCCGTGCCATCAAGCTGCACCCCCTGGCCTGTACCGCATTCAACGCCGACTTCGACGGCGACCAGATGGCAGTCCATCTGCCCCTGGGCGAGGATGCCTGCCGCGAGGCCAAGATGCTGATGCTGGCTTCCGGCAACCTGCTGAAGCCCTCTGACGGCGCACCTGTCACCGTTCCTACGCAGGATATGATCCTGGGCAGCTACTACCTGACCACCGTTCGTGAGAACGAAGAGGGCGCAGGCAAGGTGTTCCGCGATGAGAACGAGGCTCTGATGGCTTACGCTGAGCACGTCGTCACCCTGCACGCACCCATCAAGGTGCGCCGCACCATGGTCATCGACGGCGTGGAGCGCACCGGTCTGGTGGACGCCACCGTCGGCCGCATCATCTTCAACAACCCCGTGCCTCAGAATCTGGGCTATATCGACCGCACCGACCCTGAGCACTGGCTGGAGTACGAGGTCAGCTTCCGCGTGACCAAGAAGACCCTGCCCGACATCATCTCCCGCTGCATGACCCGCAACGGCAGCCGCAAGTGTGCAAAGATGCTGGACGCCATCAAGGCACAGGGCTACAAGTACTCTACGCTGTCCGCGATCTCCGTCGCTGTCTGTGACGCTGTCATCCCGCCCCAGAAGGACGAGCTGATCGCCGACGCCGACAAGCAGGTCTCTCAGGTCAGCAAGCTGTTCAACCGCGGCCTGATCTCCGAGAACGAGCGCTACTCCCAGACCATCAACATCTGGCAGGCTACCACCGATAAGGTCTCCAAGGCTCTGGCAGACAACCTGCCCAAGGACAACGAGATCTATATGATGGCAGACTCCGGTGCTCGTGGTTCTATGAACCAGATCAAGCAGCTGGCCGGTATGCGCGGCCTGCTGGCAAACACCGCCGGTAAGACCATCGAGATGCCCATTCGTGCAAACTACCGCGAAGGTCTGAACATCCTGGAATATTTCGTTTCCGCCCGTGGCGCTCGTAAGGGTCTGGCCGATACCGCTCTGCGTACCGCTGACTCCGGCTACCTGACCCGTCGAATGGTCGATGTCTCTCAGGAAGTCATCGTCCGCGAGATCGACTGCGGCACCACCGACGGCCTGTGGGTCTCCGAGATCCACGAGGGCAAGGAGAAGATCGAGAGCTTCCGTGAGCGTATCATCGGCCGTTATGCCGTGGGCGATGTCCTCGACCCCGTCACCGGCAAGGTCATCGTTCCCGAAGGCAAGATGATCGACCTCTACGATGCAAACGACATCGAGGCCGCAGGCATCACCAAGCTGAAGATCCGCAGCCTGCTGACCTGCCGCGCCAAGATCGGCGTCTGCGCACACTGCTACGGCAGCGATATGGCAAACGGTGAGCCCGTCCAGCTGGGCGAGTCCATCGGTGTCATCGCTGCAGAGTCCATCGGCGAGCCCGGTACTCAGCTGACCATGCGTACCTTCCATACCGGCGGTATCGCATCTGCTGAAGATATTACTCAGGGTCTTCCCCGTGTCGAGGAGCTGTTCGAGAGCCGCCGTCCCAAGAGCATGGCCATCATGAGCGAGATCTCCGGTGTCGTCTCTCACGACGATACCAAGAAGAACGTCGTCGTCAAGGTCACTGGCAAGGACGAGAACGGCGCTGAGGTCGTCAAGAGCTACTCCATCCCGTTCACCCAGCACGCACGCGTGATGCCGGGCGACCGCGTGGAGAAGGGCGACATCATCACCCGTGAAGGCGTCCTGTATCCTCAGGACATCCTGGCCATCAAGGGTCTGAGCGATGTTCAGAACTACCTCATCAGCGAGGTCCAGAAGGTCTACCGTCTGCAGGGCGTTGAGATCAACGATAAGCATATTGAGGTCATCGTCCGTCAGATGTGCCGCAAGGTCCGCGTGACCGACTCCGGTTCTTCCGACCTCATCGGCGGTGCTCTGGCAAACCGTCTGGAAGTCGAGAACATCAACGCCGAGCTGCAGAAGCGCATCGACGCCGGCGAGACCAACGACGGCCTCGAGCTCAAGCTGCCCACCTGCACCCGCCTGCTGATGGGCATCACCAAGGCCTCTCTGGCCACCGACTCCTTCCTGTCCGCCGCCTCCTTCCAGGAGACCACCAAGGTGCTCACCGAGGCCGCTATTCAGGGCAAGGTGGACCACCTGCTGGGCCTGAAGGAGAACGTCATCATCGGTAAGCTCATCCCCGCAGGTACCGGTCTCCCGGAGGTGCGTGAGGACCTGAAGCGCCGTGAGGAAGAGCGCGACGCCGAAGTCGCCGCTGAGCTGGCAGCTGCCGCACGGCAGTAAGCTTCCCGTCACAGTTCTCTTAAAGTAAATATGAGAGCCGCTTTTGTGGAGAGTATCCGCGAAGGCGGCTCTTTTTGTTTAGAATGCTGTTCCGTTAAAACCTCTCAGTCAAAGCCTGCCGGCTTTGCCAGCTCCCCTGATAGGGGAGCCCTTGGCAGGCCGGGCAGCTCTGCGCTGGACGCTGAAAGTTTCAAATAACGCAAAAGATAGTGCCCCGCTACAGAGGGCAGCCGCTTCTGGACAACGCACTTTGTCAAGCTGCCGCTGCCCTAGCCAGCGGAGCACTACCGTTTCCGAGACATCGTGCTTTGCTCGTTCAGTGGGAACTTGACCGACATGCCAAAGGCTCTCCCTCTGGGAGAGCTGTCACCGAAGGTGACTGAGAGGGTAAAAACCTTTCGGCGAATAAAACAAAAAAATATTGGAAAAACTGTTGACATTCCTGATGAAAACGGGTATTATATAACTGTTGCGCGTCCCACACAGGGATAGTGCGGCAAAAAAGTCGGAAAACATCCGATGTTCATCATTAAGAAAGGAGAAAACCAATGCCTACTTTTAACCAGCTTGTACGCAAAGGCCGTCAGGTCCTGGCTACGAAGAGCACTGCTCCCGCACTGCTGAAGACTTACAACTCTCAGAAGAAACAGTATTCTGATCTGAACAGCCCCCAGAAGCGCGGTGTCTGCACTGCAGTCCGTACCATGACCCCCAAGAAGCCTAACTCTGCTCTGCGTAAGGTCGCCCGTGTCCGCCTCACGAATGGTATCGAGGTCACCTCTTACATTCCCGGTATCGGCCATAACCTGCAGGAGCACTCCGTCGTGCTGATCCGTGGCGGTCGTGTTAAGGACCTCCCCGGTGTGCGTTACCACATCATCCGTGGTACTCTGGATACCCAGGGTGTTGCAGGCCGTAATCAGGCCCGCTCCAAGTACGGCGCAAAGCGTCCTAAGGCCGGTGCTGCAAAGAAGTAATTGAGGAACGAACCGCCATAAACGGCTTTCCATTATATAAATAACAAGTCCGCAGAAACGTGCGGAGGGCAACAGTTTATGTAAGGTCAGCTCTTTGTGACACAACGGGAGTTTTATTACTTTCGAGTACCGATGATATCATTCTGTGAAGGAGGGAAGAAAGATGCCTAGAAGAGGTAACATTGCTAAGCGCGATGTCTTAGCTGATCCTATTTACAATTCCAAGATGGTCACCCGTCTGGTCAACAGCGTCATGCTGGACGGCAAGAAGGGCGTCGCTCAGAAGATCGTTTACGAGGCTTTCTCCATGATTCAGGAGAAGACTGGCAACGATCCTCTCGAGACTTTCGAGAAGGCGATGGAGAACATCATGCCCAGCCTCGAGTGCAAGACCCGCCGTGTTGGCGGCGCTAACTACCAGGTCCCCCTGGAGGTCAGCCCCGCTCGCCGCGAGACTCTGGGCCTGCGCTGGCTGACTGCTTACAGCCGCAGCCGTGGTGAGAAGACCATGGCCCAGCGCCTGGCTGCTGAGATCATGGATGCTGCCAACAACACCGGCAACGCCGTGAAGAAGCGCGAGGATACCCACAAGATGGCCGAGGCCAACAAGGCTTTCGCTCATTTCCGTTATTGATCTGTTCTGTAGGAGGTTAATTTCATGGCTACTCCCAGAGAAGTTTCTCTTCAGATGACGAGAAATATCGGCATTATGGCCCACATCGATGCTGGTAAGACCACCACTACCGAGCGTATTCTGTACTACACCGGCATCAACCACAAGATCGGCGAGGTTCACGACGGCGGCGCTACCATGGACTGGATGGTCCCGGAGCAGGAGCGTGGTATCACCATCACCTCCGCAGCTACCACTTGCTACTGGAGCCACTCTGAGACTCAGAAGGACCCTGTTGCATTCAAGAAGAATCGTCACCGCATCAACATCATCGACACCCCGGGCCACGTTGACTTCACTGTTGAGGTCCAGCGTTCTCTGCGCGTCCTGGACGGTTCTGTGACCGTTCTGGCTGCTAAGGGCGGTGTCGAGCCTCAGTCTGAGACCGTCTGGCGTCAGGCTGATGAGTACAAAGTCCCCCGTATGGTGTACGTCAACAAGATGGACACCATGGGTGCTGACTTCTTCCGCTGCATCAAGATGCTGCACGATCGTCTGCACGCCAACGGCGTGGCCATCCAGTTGCCTATCGGTCAGGAGGATACCTTCCGTGGTATCGTTGACCTGGTCGATATGAACGCTGAGGTCTACTACGACGATATGGGCAACGATATGCGCACCGAGCCTATTCCTGAGGATATGAAGGAGCAGGCTGAGGAGTATCGCAACATCCTCGTTGAGGCTGTTGCCGAGAACGACGAGGCTCTGATGGAGAAGTACCTCGAGGGTGAGGAGATCACCCGTGAGGAACTGAAGGCTGCTATCCGCAAAGAGACCATTGCGAACACTCTGGTCCCCGTTGTCTGTGGTTCTTCCTACAAGAACCGCGGCGTGCAGAAGCTGCTGGACGCTATCGTTGACTATATGCCCGCACCTACCGATGTCGAGGACATCAAGGGTGTGAATCCTGAGACCGAAGAGCAGGAGACCCGTCCGTCTTCCGACGACGCTCCCTTCGCAGCTCTGGCCTTCAAGATCGCTACCGACCCCTTCGTTGGTAAGCTGGCATACTTCCGTGTCTACTCCGGTAAGGTCGAGGCAGGTACTACTGTCTACAACTCCGTGAAGGACAACAAGGAGCGTATGGGCCGCATCCTGCAGATGCACTCCAACCACCGCAAGGATATCGACTGCTGCTACGCAGGTGATATTGCTGCTGTCGTTGGTCTGAAGAACACCACCACCGGTGATACTCTGTGTGATGAGAATCATCCCATCATTCTGGAGTCCATGAAGTTCCCCGAGCCCGTTATCCGCGTCGCCATCGAGCCTAAGACCAAGGCCGGCAACGAGAAGATGGGCATCGCGCTGGCAAAGCTGGCCGAAGAGGATCCTACCTTCAAGACCTACACCGACGAAGAGACTGGTCAGACCATCATCGCCGGCATGGGCGAGCTCCATCTGGAGATCATCGTTGACCGTCTGCTCCGTGAGTTCAAGGTCGAGGCGAACGTCGGCGCACCTCAGGTCGCTTACCGTGAGACCATCCGCAAGGAGGCCAACCAGGAGACCAAGTACGCTCGTCAGTCTGGTGGTAAGGGCCAGTACGGTCACGTCAAGATCAAGATCGAGCCCAACGAGCCCGGTAAGGGTTATGAGTTCGTCAACGCCATCGTTGGCGGCGCTATCCCGAAGGAATACATCCCGGCTATCGACAACGGTATCCAGGGTGCTATGAAGTCCGGCGTTCTGGCTGGCTATCCTGTCGTTGACGTCAAGGTCACCCTGTGGGATGGTTCTTATCATGAGGTCGACTCCTCTGAGATGGCCTTCTCCATTGCAGGTTCTATGGCCTTCAAGGATGCTATGCGCAAGGCTGATCCTATCATCACCGAGCCCATCATGAAGGTCGCTGTCATCGTTCCCGATGAGTATCTGGGCGATGTCATCGGCGATCTGAATGCTCGCCGTGGTCAGATCCAGGGCATGGAGGCAATGGCTGGCACCCAGCGTGTCAACGCATTCGTTCCTCTGGCTCAGATGTTCGGCTACGCCACCGACCTGCGTTCCAAGACTCAGGGCCGTGGCCAGTATGTCATGGAGCCGTCTCACTACGAGCCGGTGCCTAAGAACATCGCTGATCAGATCATCGCAGGCCGCACCAAGGGCTGATCGTTGAAAAACGGATAAAGATTTTGCCGGGGTAGTGTAGCTCCGGCAAAATTTCCTGTAAAACACTTGATTTTACAGGTGGAATCTAGTAGAATAGTTTTGCAATGCAATTCTGTATTAGCAGGACTGTTGTAACCAATATCAAAACCTAATTTAAGGGAGGATATTCCAATGGCTGAAAAGGCAAAGTTCGACCGTTCTAAGCCGCATGTTAACATCGGCACCATCGGTCACGTTGACCACGGCAAGACCACTCTGACCGCTGCTATCACCAAGTACCTGGCACTGAAGGGCGACGCAGAGTTCATGGACTACGCCAACATCGATAAGGCTCCTGAGGAGCGTGCTCGTGGTATCACGATCAACTCCGCTCACGTTGAGTATCAGACCGACGCTCGTCACTATGCTCACGTTGACTGCCCGGGCCATGCTGACTACGTCAAGAACATGATCACTGGTGCTGCTCAGATGGACGGCGCTATCCTGGTCGTTGCTGCTACCGACGGTCCCATGCCCCAGACCCGTGAGCACATCCTGCTGGCTCGTCAGGTCGGCGTGCCTTATATCGTTGTCTTCATGAACAAGTGCGATATGGTCGACGACGAGGAGCTGCTGGATCTGGTCGAGATGGAGATCCGTGAGCTGCTGAGCGAGTACGACTTCCCGGGCGACGACACCCCGATCATTCGTGGTTCCGCTCTGAAGGCTCTGGAGGCTCCCAACGATCCCAGCGATCCCGCTTACGAGTGCATCAAGGAGCTGATGGACGCTGTCGATACCTACATCCCCAACCCGGATCGTGAGGAGGACAAGCCCTTCCTGATGCCCATCGAGGATGTCATGACCATTTCCGGCCGTGGTACTGTTGCTACCGGTCGTGTTGAGCGTGGCGTTGCTAAGGTTGGCGATGCAATGGAGATCGTCGGCATCAAGCCCGACCGTCTGTCCACCACCGTCACCGGTCTGGAGATGTTCCGTAAGTCTCTGGACTTCGCTGAGGCTGGCGATAACATCGGCGCTCTGCTGCGTGGTGTTGACCGTACCCAGATCGAGCGTGGCCAGGTTCTGGCTAAGCCCGGTTCTGTCCATCCCCACAAGGTCTTCGAGTCTCAGGTCTACGTTCTGACCAAGGACGAAGGCGGCCGTCACACCCCGTTCTTCTCCAACTATCGTCCTCAGTTCTACTTCCGTACCACCGACGTGACCGGCATCATCACCCTGCCGGAAGGCACCGAGATGTGCATGCCTGGCGATAACGTCATGATGCACGTTGAGCTGCTGACCCCCGTCGCTATGGAAGAGGGCCTGCGTTTCGCTATCCGTGAGGGTGGCCGTACCGTTGGTTCCGGCGTCGTCGGCAAGATCATTGAGTGATCATGCCCTTGAACGTCAGTTCTAAGGCGAACTAAGCACTGATAAAGACCTTCCCATTCCGGAGAGTGGGAAGGTCTTTTTTTTGTTTGCTCTTGTGCTGCGGGGGCTGGGCCGCTATAATAGAAGAAAAAAGCCGCTGTCCGGCGGCGGAAAACGAGGAATGGATATGAAGCTTCCCGAGAAGAAACAGCGCTGGGTCTATCATGCCTTTTCCGTGAAATTGATAAAGACGCCTCCGATTCATCCAGGAAATAGAGGCGGCTGCGAACCTTTGAAAAGGGGGCCGTGGGCGCACTGCATCACCACCCCCACACCCAGATCACCTATGTGGTGTCGGGTGCCTTCGAGTTCACGGTGGATGGCGTGACCCACACTGTGCGGGCTGGTGACACCATCCTGAAAGAGGACGGCGTGGAGCACGGCTGCGTCTGCACCGAGGCCGGCATCTTGCTGGACATCTTCACCCCCATGCGGGAAGATTTTGTCTGAGAGGCTGCCCCGCCGGGCTCATTGCCGGGCATAAAAACACCCTTTCTTTGCCTTGACCGGCAGGGAAAGGGTGTTTTTGCATTTCCGGCCCGACAAAAAGTAAACAAATAAAATGGCGAAACTTTGTAGATTATTACCATTGAAAAAGTAGGGGGG
>OGCP01000622.1_pt1 | contig 14164 bp, 13 predicted proteins | sample 1570191 | NCBI WGS metagenome assembly OGCP01 (sample SAMEA2582180, study PRJEB24529) | metagenome | biome: Human gut stool | place: China | collected 2011
TTTTTATTACATAGGAAATTACTTCCTATGTAATAAAAACGCTCCGCGAGGATGCCATGTTCTTATTTTCTTCTCTTTACAACATGCTATGACGGTTGCAATTCACGGCATGAAATAGTACAATAAATCGTCTTAAAAATGGAATAATAATGTTAGTATATAGCGAAAGGAATTAAGATGTCAAAAATAGAGTTTCACGAAATTACATTAGATGATAAAACATGGATGGATGCCAGATTTCAGGAAGATGACAGAAATGCATGCGAGTACACGTTTGCCAATAATTTTGTCTGGCGGAAGGTGTATCATGTTGAAGTTGCAGAAAAATATGGGTGTGCGATCATTCGTTTTGAGGAGGAAGGAGTGGTGATGTATTCCTATCCGATCGGGGCAGGTGACCGCAAGAAAGTGATCGATGAACTGATAGAAATCTGCAGGGAGGAAGAGCGTCCGTTGATCATGAGCCCGTTGAGCGAAGCAGACAGGGAGCAGATGCTTACATGGTATCCGGAACAGTTTTTGATTCAGGGAGACCGGAGTGATTATGATTACATTTATTCCAGAGAAAAATTGGCAACACTCGCGGGAAAAAAGATGCATGGCAAGAGAAATCATATTGCGAGGTTTCAGGATGAGGATGACTGGTGCTACGAGGAATTGAATGATTCTAATATAGAGGAATGCCGCAATATGACATACACATGGATCAAAATGAGGGCAGAGAAATGGAATGAAGAGATGGAACTTGAGATGTCAGTGCTTCATGAGGCATTTGACCATAGAAAAGAACTCGGGCTTGTTGGTGGGATTATCCGGAAGGCAGGACAGATTGTTGCATTTTCTATCGGGGAACCGTTAAACAGTGACACTTATGTTGTCCACTTCGAAAAAGCATTTCCGGATATGCAGGGCGCATATCCGATGATCAACCAGCAGTTTGTTTTACATGTGTGTGAAGATTATACTTATGTAAACCGCGAGGAGGATACGGGGGATCCGGGACTGCGAAAGGCTAAGATGTCCTATTATCCGGAAATCCTGCTGAAAAAATATGTGGCGATTTCAAGTGATGTCATTTTTGCAGATAAGGACAGAAACAGGGAAGAAATCCACAAAATATGGGAGACCTGTTTTGGTGACGAGGCGGAACTGGTAGATTTTTATCTGGATAAACGGATGACAGAGGATAATATGTTGCTCATCTGTCAGGATGGGCATGCGGTTTCCATGGCAAGCTTTTTAGATATTAATGTCAGGGACGGTGAGGAGTGGAAGCCGGCCAAATATGTTTATGCAGTGGCGACACTTCCAGAATACCGTGGCAGAGGTTATGCAGGGAAAATCTTAAAGAAGGCAGAAGAGATTTTTAATATGCCATTGGTGTTAGTCCCGGCCGAAAAAGAGCTTGTCGGTTATTACCGTAAGGTTGGGTTCACAGAGGCGTATCCATCGGAGCGTTTACTGGAAAAACAGGATGTGCCGGAACTTTTTGCAGCGGAATTAAACAGTTATTCTGTGGAGGAGATCACTGCGGCAGAATATAAAAGAATCCGGGAGCAGAAATTGATGAGAGATGGTTTTATTGCATGGGATGAGGCGGCAATCCGTTTTGCGATGGATTTTAACTGTTTTTGTGGCGGAAGAACGGTGAAGGTAGTGATGATATTTCCAGAGACGAGAGCGCAGAAGACGCTGATATTTTAATGTACTGTCCGGAGAATGAGAACCTGCATATTATCGAAACGACACTGAGCGAAGAACAGTTTGAGAAACTTTTGCCGGAACTTATGGCGCAGACCAAAACAGCGCGCCTGGTGTATGACAGAGAGGGAATTATGGTGCTTTCTTCCGATGACAAAGAAAGACAGGAAAGACTGCTTGCGGATGGTTATTTTGCGCTGTCGCTGGCGTAAAGCCTGTTCAGAGATTCTGAAATTTTCAGAAATTATATAAAATATATAAAAAGTTTTCGGCTTAAGACAAAAAAATGTTGATAATGTATAAAAACATGCTATAATAAAGTCATGATATAAATAAGCATTCAGAAAGCTATCTGACATAGCATGGATTGGATCATTATATCAAATAAGCGACAAAGGGGTTGGACATCATGAGAATTAAGATCACAGGAAGAAACATCGAATTGACAGAAGGACTGAAAGCCGCAGTGGAGGACAAGCTGAATAAGCTTGAGAAGTATTTTACTCCGGACACAGAAGTGAATGTAACATTGAGCGTAGAGAAGGAACGCCAGAAAGTTGAAGTTACGATTCCAATGAAAGGAAGTTATATCCGTTCCGAACAGGTAAGCAGTGATATGTATGTATCCATTGATCTGGTAGAGGAAGTCATTGAACGTCAGCTTAAAAAGTATAGAACAAAACTTGTAACAAAGCAGCAGAATGCAGCAGCAGTTTTCAAACAGGATTTTCTGGATGAGAAGTCAGAGGATGATGAAGAGATCAAGATCATCAGAACCAAGAAGTTTGATATGAAACCAATGTATCCGGAAGATGCATGTGTAGAGATGGAATTATTAGGACATGATTTCTATGTATTCATCAACGCAGAGACAGAGGATGTCAATGTTGTTTATAAGAGAAAAGGCAATACTTACGGATTGATTGAGCCGGAATATTAAAAGTGATATAAGAGGAGAGCGAAAAGCTCTCCTCTTTTTAGGTTCAGCATGAAACTACTGCAAAATGCTGATACACGAGTCGGATATGCTGCGTCGTTTTTTCTGCAAAATCAAGAAAATGTACGGAAAAAGCGAATTGTACAGCAGATATCAATAGCGTATAATGAAATTACTTCGTGTGTAGTAGCTTTAAGAGAAATGGAGAAAAAACTTTTTGATATTTTAAAAATTGTACAGAAAAATCCGGTATTCGGAAAAACGTTAATGTGCGGCGATATGTTAGATGAAGAGCGTATGGGAATCTTATATGAGATTCTCTATGCGATCGACAGGGAGGAGTTTACGGATACTAGAAATGACATCTTTCAGTATGGCAGTCTGATCGGAAAAAAGGACTTACTGGCAAGACAGATTTTTTTGTGTTTATTGATTCTCTTAGATGAGCAGGAACAGATGATCAGGAAATGATTTACAGATCGTAATAACAAAAGATTTTTTACAAAAGAGTTCTGTGTAAGGCACAGAATTGCCGTGTGGATTTTTAGATGGAAAAAGAGTCTGTAGTTCGGCTCAGAATAACGACGGGAGGAGAAAGTATTACTACACAAGGGGAGAGTTTTTAGAATGGTCTTACCGGATGTTCCGGTGAGACTATTCTTTTTTTATCTTGTCACGAGTTAGAAAAAGGGTTACTATAATAAAGATTTGATAAGCAGACATATAATGTTAAAAAGTTGGAGCAAAATCCAAAATAAAGTCAGAATAGAGGAGATTACACCATGAATATTGTTGTTTTAGCAGGTGGTTTAAGTACAGAGAGAGATGTGTCATTTAAGACCGGAGATATGGTATCCAAAGCACTTCGAGAGAATGGACATAATGTTATTTTGCTCGATGTTTTTATGGGATACAGTGACAAAGAGGAAGATTTAACTGGAATTTTTGACCGCACAGAGGAAGTCAGCGTGCAGGTAAAAGATATCCCGGAGATAGCACCGGATCTTGCAAAGGTAAAGGCATCAAGAAAAGATCAGTCTGATTGTTTCTTTGGACCAAACGTCATTAATATGTGCCGTATGGCGGATATTGTTTTCATGGCATTACACGGAGAAAACGGCGAGAATGGTAAGATTCAGGCAGCATTTGACCTGTTTGGAATCAAATATACCGGAACCGGCTATTTAAGCAGTGCGCTTGCAATGGATAAGGGAATGGCAAAACAGTTATTTATCGCTGGTGGAATCCCGACACCACAGGGCATTTCCATGAAGAAAGAGAACCGCAAAGATTCCGCAAAAGAACTTGGCTTAAAGCTGCCATGTGTTGTAAAACCATGCTGTGGAGGTTCCAGTATTGGTGTTACGATCGTGCGCACGGAAGATGAATTCAAGAGTGCTTTGGATGAGGCATTCAAATGGGAGGATAACCTCATTATCGAAGAGTATGTAGAGGGACGTGAATTTTCAGTCGGTGTTATTGACTATAAGGCACTTCCAATCATTGAGATCGCACCGATTCAGGGATTCTATGATTATAAGAATAAGTACAAAGCAGGCAGTGCAGTGGAGACCTGTCCGGCAGAATTACCGGAAGAAATCACAGAGCAGATGCAGCACTATGCAGAGCGTGTGGCAGAAGTATTAGGACTGAATACTTACTCCCGTTCTGATTTCTTATTAAATAAGAATAACGAAATTTACTGTCTGGAAGCAAATACACTTCCTGGCATGACACCGACAAGTCTTCTTCCACAGGAGGCAGGTGTTCTTGGAATCAACTTCAATCAGTTATGTGAGAAGCTGATCGAGATTTCTTTGAAAAAATATGAGAAATAATGATGAATGACATATCGCCACCAGTTTTGCAGAACCGGTGGCAGTTTGTTCTATAATAACAGGAGCATGATATGAAAAATATGACCTTAGAGCATATCGCAGCAGTCTGCGGCGGTACTTACATAGGAAATGAAGCGGATAAAACGCGTGAGATCCAAGGAGCAGTGATCGACAGCCGCCTTGTGGAAAAAGATTATTTATTTATCCCGGTACGTGGAGAAAAGGTGGACGGACACAGTTTCATCCCATCTGTTTTTGAAAAAGGAGCGCTGGCAGTGCTTTCAGAAGAGAGGTTAGAGAATCCGGCAGGCCCATACATTCTCGTGGAAAACACCTTAGACGCGATGAAGAAGATCGCAGCAGATTACCGCAGAGGTCTGGATATTAAAGTAGTCGGAATCACAGGAAGCGTTGGAAAAACGAGCACTAAAGAGATGATCGCATCTGTTCTGGCACAGAAATATAATGTGTTAAAAACAGAGGGAAACCTGAATAACGAGATCGGACTTCCACTCACGATTTTTAAAATCCGGGAGGAACATCAGGTGGCTGTGCTTGAGATGGGAATTTCTGAATTTGGGGAGATGGACCGGTTATCCACAATGGCAAACCCGGATATCTGCGTGATCACGAATATCGGACTTTGTCATTTGGAAAATCTCATCACAAGGGATGGAATCTTAAAGGCAAAGACAGAGAGTTTTGCGCATCTGACACCGGATGGAATTGCAGTATTAAACGGTGATGACGACAAACTCTGTGACAAGAAAGTCGTAAATGGAAAGCCGGCAGTGTTCTATGGTATTGAAAAGGCTGCTAAAGTGGCAGAAACCGAAGAAGGACAAAAGACACTTGCAGAGAAAACGGTTTACGCAACGAATGTGGAGGCAGTTGGTCTGACCGGAACAAAAGCAGCAATCCATTATCCGTCGAGAGAGACAGGCGGGGAAGTGACGATGGAAGTCACGATTCCGATTGCCGGAGAACACAATGTATACAATGCGCTGGCAGCCGTGAGTGTGGCAAGAGAGTTAGGTCTGACCTGTGAAGAGATGAAACGAGGGATTGAATCAGTGCGGACGATCGGCGGCAGAAGCAACCTGATCCACAAAAACGGTGTGACGATCATCGATGACTGTTACAATGCAAACCCGGTTTCCATGAAAGCTTCCATCGATGTATTGTCCAAAGCACCGGGCAGAAAAATCGCGGTACTCGGAGATATGGGCGAGCTTGGCGCAGAGGAAAAACAGCTTCACTATATGGTGGGAGAACATTTTGCAGGAAAGGGAATTGACGCACTTTACTGCGCGGGAATACTCTCACAGGAGATCGCTAAAGCAGTGCGTGCATGCAGCAGTGAGACAGAAGTCCACGATTATGAGGACAAAGCAGACCTGGTCAAAGACCTTGTAAAAGAGGTACAGAGCGGGGATACAGTGCTTGTGAAAGCGTCACATTTTATGGGATTCCCGGAGATTGTGAAGAAATTGACGAAGTAGAAATAGGAGTGTCTGATGAGACACGCCAAAAACCCCAGTGCCGAAACACTGGGGTTTTCAAAATAGATTATTTTATGTTCTAATATGGTCTGACAGATACCTAAATGATAGAATTATTTTTCTCTAACATCTCAGCAATCACATTCTGACAGTAAGCTCCGATTTTTTTCTTCTGTTCCTTATCCAGCTCGTTCGGATAAATTGGTTTTCCGTATTCTACAATTACATGTGTTTTTTTGACACGGGGCATATGAGCCTCCAACACATCTGCGGAGTTCGTGATCGCCATCGGGATAATCGGACAGCCACTCTTTTCCGCAATCTTGAAACTTCCCTCTTTGAATGGGAGCATCAGATCGTCTGTTTTATTTCTCGTGCCTTCCGGGAAGATACACATGGAAATTCCATTCTTTACATTGTCGATTCCGGCAAGGATCGTTTTTAACGCTTCTTTTACATTCTCACGGTCGATAAACAGACAGTGCAGACGCCGCATCCAGGTGCGTAGCAACGGCACTTTTTCCATATCTTTTTTTGCAACATAGCCGGTAAGTCCCGGGCAGCGTGCATAGGTGATGATAATATCAAAATAGCTTTTGTGGTTTCCGATGTATAAGACTGCCTGATTTTTCGGAACGTTTTCTTCACCGATGACGGTCACTTTCGTTCCACAGATAAATAAAATCACACGGAATGCCCACTGCACCATGCGAAGCTGGCCTAAGTCGGCAGCCTGTTTGTTGAATTTTGCAATGATCCATTCCACGCCGATGATGAGGTAGAGAATTGCAAAGAGGAATGCAAGGATTAATATTATCATAAGGAAAATTCCTTTCTACTTAATAAAATGTTTTATAAAAATACGATGATCTGTGTTGTGCTGAAATATCAGCCTCATCTCATTATAAGGGTTGGGGAAGAGAAAAACAACTCATAAATTAGGAATATAGAAAGGTATGCCGGCATATAATGGTATAAGAGCAAAAATGCTGTGCCGCAGGGCACGGAACTGGAGGCGGGTATGCAGACGAAAAGGAAAAAAAGCAGGTATGTTTTTTGGAAAACGGAGGTTCTTTTTGCAACGCTTTTTTTTGCAGCACTTCTTTTTGCCGGATGCAGTGTGGAACAGACGAACCGGACAAAAATCAGTGATCTTGATTACACGATCATCGCAGAGGCGGACATACCGGAAGAACTACAAAATGACATTGAGGAGAAAAAAGCTGCAGATTTTAAAATGACGTACAAAGACAGCGAATTTTTATACATAGTAAGAGGCTACGGAGAACAGGAGACCGGAGGGTATAGTATCTGTATCCGCGATCTGTATCTGACATCGAATGCGATCATTTTTGATACGGAACTGATTGGTCCGCGCAAGGGGGAAACCATCAGTAAGAGCCCAAGTTATCCATATATTGTGGTGAAAGTGGAGCTGCGGGATGAGAATGTAGTGTTTGAGTAGATTTGTATGAAAAAACATTCAAAAATAGAGAAAAATTGCAAATATTCATGAATTTTGTACAAAACACACAAATCCGTTTGACAAAATTTTATTACAGTGCTAAAGTAAAGCGTGAAATAAGGAGGTATAAAAATGCAACAGGCAGACATCAGTAAGGTACGTGCATCCGTACACCAGCAGTGTGGCAGTAAAGTTATGATCCAGCTTGACCGTGGGCGTAATAAGGTTGATATCCAGCAGGGCGTGATCCAGCATGCATATCCAAGTGTTTTCACGATATTGGTAAATGATGAGCGTGATGACAATCAACCTCAGTTATTATCCTTTAGTTACAATGATATTATTACAAAAGATATTCGCATGAAACTCTGCTAAGAAAGTGTGCAGATGGCTATTTTGTGAGCAAATAGTGATAAAAGCGTGTATAAAATTCTCTCTATTCGAATACAATGAAAAAAAGGATTTCGGATCGGGGGAATTTTTTTGCAGTTAAATAAAATAAAATTACATAGTTGCACGACATTTGCCAGTGCACAGAGCCAGATTACATTAGATGACGATTACAACGTGCCGGACTACCGGCCGGATATTGTAAAAGTGTTAAAGGAAAAAGGAGAACTTCAGTTTGATGAGGTGAAGGCGGCAGCAGGCGCGGCGTGGTTAAAGGGACGCCTTGTTTTTAAAGTGTTGTACCGCAGTGATCAGGACAATGCAAAAATAAGCTGTCTGAAAGGAGAAATACCGTTTCAGGAAAAACTCAACATGGACGGTGTACAGGAATATGATGTGATACAGGCATCCGGAGAGATTGAGGATCTCACGATCGGAGTCATCCATTCCAGAAAAATCAGCGTGCGGGCAGTCATTTTGTTAAAGACAGAAGAACCGCGGGAAAAAGAGGATGAACTCTGTGTTGGGATAGAGGCGGATGACGGATGTGAAAAACGTTATCGGAACGCAAATATCTTACAGCTTTTATGTATGAAGCGCGATCAGTGCCGCCAGAAAAGCGAGATCACACTGCCGTCAAGCAAACCCAATGTGCAGGAAATTTTATGGAAAAGCTTAGAAATCCGCAATCTGGATACAAAAATGGGGCAGGACGGTGTAAAACTGAGTGGCGAAGTGCTCATCTCCGTTTTGTATCAGGAGGAAGAGGAAACAGACCGCGTGCAGTGGTATGAGACGGTGATTCCATTGGACTGCGGTGTGGAATGTGACGCAGGAACGGAGGCAGATATTATTTATAAAGTGAAGGCAAGACCGGCTTCCATGGAACTTGAGGTAAAGCCGGACTACGACGGTGAGGAGCGCGTTCTGGTCCTGGAACTTGTGATGAATCTGGATATCCGGGTGTGGAAAGAACAGGAGATTTCCATGTTAGAGGACGTTTATTCTCTGAAAAAGGAGATCATTCCGGTCTGCACAGGCGTGACTTTACATCATATTTCTGTGAAAAATGACAGCCAGTGCCGCCTGACCGAGCAGATGGAGTTAGCGGAAAGTCAGGAGAAGATTTTACAGATTTGTTCCTGTGAGGGAACGGTTCATTTAGAGAGCACGGAATTGACCGAACAGGGCGTGCGTGCAGAGGGGATTCTGGTCACAGAACTGCTTTATATCACGACCGACGATCAGATGCCAATCGGTTCTGCCAGAGAGATTTATCCATTTGAACAGCTCATTGAAATTCCACAGCAGACGGCGCGGACAGAGCGCAATAAGCCGGAAGAGTTGGAGGCTTTGGAGCGGAAAAATAAACTGCAGACAGAGCTTGATTGCAGGATCAGCCAGTTGTCCGCGGTCATGCTCGATCAGGATCATGTGGAAATAAAAGCGGTGATCGGATTAGATTTGCTTGCATTTGAGCAGGAACAGATAGATAATATTACTGATACGCGTGAGGAGCCTCTGGATATGGAGCAGTTACAGAAGCGTCCGGGACTGGTCGGTTACATTGCAAAAGATGGGGATTCGCTCTGGAGTATCGCAAAGGAGAATCACACAACGGTGGAAGATATTCTGCGGGATAATCACCGGACGGATGAGAATCTGTGCAGAGGGGAAAAAATTCTGATCGTAAAGAAAGTGGAACTGAACAGTTACGAATCGTAATTGTGAAGTACTTAAAAATCACAAAAAGACAATGAAAAGCAGATTAAGAAGAATTGAGATAACATGATAGAGGTAACACAGATTCGAAAAAGTTATGGAAAAAAGAAAGTACTGTCCGATATCACCTTTCAGGTAAAGCCGGGGGAGTGCGTTGCGATCGCAGGGAAAAACGGCTGCGGCAAATCTACCTTAATGCAGATCATGGCGGGCATTTTAAAGCCGGATGGCGGTGAACTATGCTATTTTAGGAAAAAAGCAGCCTACAAAAGTAGTACATTTCGCCGGTTTTGCGGTTATGTGCCGCAGGAAAATCCGTTGATGGAAGAACTGACGGTGCAGGATAATCTGAAACTCTGGGGCGGCAGCCACAACGCCAACACAAAAGAGCTGGTCGCACAGTTTCAACTGGAGGATTTGTTGCAAACAGAGGTAAGCAAACTTTCCGGTGGTATGAAACGGCGTTTGAGCATTGCGTGTGCACTTGTGGAGAACCCGCCATTTTTACTGATGGATGAACCGACGACAGCACTTGACCTTTACTATAAAGAGAGCATTCACCAGTGGATGAAAACTTATCAGCAGAAAAATGGGATGATTCTTATGACGACGCATGATGAGAGCGAGATACGCAATGCGGACAGATGCCTTTTTATGGATGAGGGCAGAGTGCAGGAATTAGATGCAGAAGATATTTTGCAAAAGTTTGCAGGCATGTCAGAATGACAATCAAGTACAAATACTAAGGAAACAGAGAAAAACAAGGGAGGATTCGTTATGAACGGACAATTTGAAACACAAAATCCGGTGGAGAATACTGTGACACCGGCAAACCAGATGGAAACACCAACACCGGAAGCACCAAAAAAGAAAGGAAACAAAATCGCCATCATTGCGGGTGTGGTGGCAGCAGTGGTTGTCGTGGGCGGCGTTGGCGTATTTGCAGCGGTCAAAACAGGAGCTTTTTTAAGCCCGTCAAAAAAGGTATTGCTTGCAGGTGCAAAGACTGTGAGTGACATGGGAAGTTTGGGAGAGACATTAAAAGACTGTGTTTCCCTGTATTCGGATGAGTATACACTCAAAATGGATCTTTCCATGAACGAGGGCGATATTTCCATGGAGGGACGCAGTTCGAAGGAGCAGAAGCAGATAAAAGGAAATCTCAATATTTCCGGTGCACCATCGATTGATTTTTTAGCAGACATTGGTGCGGACAGTGTGCAGGTGGAAGTCCCGACGATCAGTGACCACCTGTTTACCTATGATTACAGAAATGAAAAGAGTGGATATCTGCTGGAAATGGTAGACCAGGATACGCTCGATGCAGTGGATGCGACGCTTAAGGCTGCTTATGATAATCAGAATTCAGATGAGTTCCGCAAGAAAATGTTAAAAGTTTACGCGGATGAATACAATACGCTAGAATTTTCCAAAGTGGACGCAAAAGACTTTACCATCGACGGAACAGAGCGCAGTTGTAAGGGATATCAGACGGTTGTGACCAAAGAAAATGTGAATCATGTGATCGATGGACTTGAGACACTTTACGGGGAAGATTATCAGGAGCTGATGGATGCACTTGATCTGACCGCAGCAGATTTTGTCGCGTCTATGAGAGAGGCAGTGGAAGAGTTTGACGACAGCACGACACTTGTATTCTACTTATACAAAGGTCAGTATGCAGCGATTGATATTATACCGGAAAATGATGTTTCCTTTGAAGTCCAGTTCCTCGGCGGTGACACGAGAATGCAGAACATGATCCTCCTTGCAGATGATGAGAAAGTGGTCGAGGTTCAGGGAAGTAACGAGGGTAGTGTCGAGACAATCACGATGATCGCCGAGGAAAACGATACCGTAAAGTTCACGTATGACAGTGACAGCGGAGATATCACAATGGAAGCAAAATATGATGAGGAATCTTATGATTTTGCAGGAAATCTTGCAGTCGATAAGAACAGGATGGTCATTACCATTGATGATCTCGGAAATGATTCTGAAGATGTGAGCGGAAGTATCACATGGGAAAAAGGTGCCCAGTTTGAGGAAGTTTCCGGCGATGTCTTTGACCTTGGAAATGCAACTGAAGAGGAATGGCAGGATCTTCTTCATGAAATCTTTGCAGCAATGTTAGGTGGATTTTAATTCATGAGATTTTTTCTTCGATATCTGTCACTTGAGGGTAAAAAAAGCCTGATAGCGGCGAGAAAAAGCATGGTAAAGTTTATAGTGATGTTATTACTGATCGCAGGCGGAGTGCTTGCGGTCAGTCTCGTTATGCGGGATGCAGGTGTGTTCCAGACGGCAGAGATTGGCGTTGTGATCCCTGAGGATGAGGCACAGACGAAGATGGTGGCGCAGTTTATCTCTGCGATGGACAGCGTGAAAAGTGTCTGCCACTTTCAATATCTGGATCAGGGAGAAGCGATGGCATCGCTGGAAGAAGGTACTTTAGATGCGGTGCTCTCACTTCCGGAGCAGTTTTACGAGGATGTGGATTCCGGGAAAAATACACCGGCAACCATTTATTTCCCGGAAAATGCTCCGTTAAACACGAGAGTGTTCGGTGAACTTGTGACGGACGGCGTCTCTCTGCTACGGACGGCGGAGGCTGGTGTCTATGCTGCCTACGATACTGCGCAGATTTATCAGACGGAGATCTCAAGGAATCAGATCGGGGATGTGATCTCCGGGCTTTATATTTACGAGGCATTCGACCGCACTTCGGTTTTCCAGAAAAATGTGTATTCTTCGCTTGGAAAAGCAGACCTCCATCAATACTATTTTTCTGCGGCTGTTTTGCTCCTCTTTCTGATGATGGGGGTCAATTACGGTTATCTGTATCAGAAGCAGAGCCGTGCTGTGGAGGAAAAAATCAGAATTTACGGTATCGGCGAAGGAAAAAATGCATTGATCAAAGTGCTTCTTATGACCATTCCGCTGTGGCTTGTGGGAGTTTTGGTGTATGCTGTGGGCTGTCTGGTATCAGGGAAGTATCATCTGTCTTTTTTGTGGTTTGACCGGGAGGTGCTGCCTGGAACACTGCTTCTTGCAGCGGTGATTGCAGCGTATTTTCAACTGATCTATACGATTTCGGGAGAGAGCACCAGAGGAACGATCGTGCTGCTTGCGGTCAATGTTTTTCAGATCATGGCTTCCGGTGTTGTGATCCCTACTGCATATCTGCCGGAACTTTTTGGAAAAATCGGAACCTTTTTTCCACTGACCTTTTGGGACAGCTATTATCTGAAATTATTGTTTTTCGGAATCAAAGGGCAGGAGACAAGGCAGCTGATTCTCATGTTTGTTGTGCTTTTTGCGGCCAGCGTGTTATGGGCAAAAGCGGCAGGATATTTTGGAAAGGTGGAACGGAAGGAACAAAAAAAAGGAGGCAGTCTGACCGTCGGAGGGTTTGGAAAATCAGCGCTTTTCAACTGGTACTTTTTACAGTTGAAAGCGTGGCTGAAACGCGGGACAAGCTTGCTGTTATTAGCGTCCATGTTTTTTGTGGTCTGGTTTGCCGGACAGATCTCCATGCCGCAGTCTGACAATGTGACCGTTGGAATTGTGGAAACAGACGGAACGCATGGAAAAGAAGTGCTGGAACATCTGACACAGCGTGAAAGTCTTTTTTCCTTTGTGATGTACGACAGCAAAGAGGCGTTGCAGGAGGATGTCATTGCAGGAAAACTGGAATGTGGTTTTTATTTTTCCAACAATTTTGAAAAGAAATTTGAGCATGAAAAGTTAAAAAACAGTGTGTCGTATCTCTGTACTCCGCTTACCACAAAGGGCGAGGTGGCGCGTGAGACATTTTATGCGGCGCTGTTTGAGGTGTACGGAGCACAGATGCTGAGCGCAAGGACAGAGCAGTTGTTTGGAGATGATGCAAAAGCAGCATGTGATGTTCTGCTTGCCAATTATGAAAAATATCTCAAAGGAAACGAAGTTTTTCAGGTTAATGTGGAGCAGACAGAGGCGGTGGAGACGACAGAGAAAGAAAAACAGGTATTTCCACTTCACGGACTTGTGGCATTGTTTCTATTTTTGAACTTATTTGTGGAATACGGACGACGCTTTGAAGCAGGCAGTGGAAAACCATATCTGGCACTTCCGGCGCCACTTGGCCAAGGATTTCAGATGATGGGACTTCTCGCAGCGGGAACCGTTCCGGCGGTGGCTGGCTTGGTGTTACTGCTTTGTTCCAGGGAGAGCCGCGGACTCCTTCGGGAGATCAGTGCCATGCTATTGTTACTGGCAGCCTGTATCGTGTGGATATGGATCGTTGGAAAATGGATACAAAATCTGACCAGTTTTACATCCCACATGTTCCTGCTTGTGTTGATAAATCTGGTGTTCTGCCCGGTTCTTGTGGATATTGCAGCCTACATCCCGGCTCTGAAATTCGTGCGTTACTTCTTCCCGGTAGGCATTTATTTAGCTTTTATCTCCTTGTAAAATTATGGAAATGCTATCCACTATATAGAAAAATGTGTTAAAATAGGTACGACATTGTAGATAGAATATCAGATAATTGTGTAACTCATCATAACGTAAATTGAATTGTGAAAAATTAACAAAAGACATGAAAGACATTGGGGAACCGCCG
>OGCP01000631.1_pt1 | contig 14032 bp, 10 predicted proteins | sample 1570191 | NCBI WGS metagenome assembly OGCP01 (sample SAMEA2582180, study PRJEB24529) | metagenome | biome: Human gut stool | place: China | collected 2011
CTGATCGAGGACACTGAGGTGGCAAAAACGACTGTATCGAAGCTGTGTCAGAAGGTAGGACTGGTATTCCAGAATCCGTTTAACCAGCTCTCCGGTGCAAAGGAAACTGTTTTTGAGGAAATTGCATTTGGTCTGCAGAACTTCGGCGTGCCAAAAGAAGAGATGATAAGCCGTGTGGATGAAGTGATGGAACTGCTGGATATTGCAGCTTACCGGGACAGAAATCCGTTTGATCTGTCCGGCGGTCAGATGCAGAGGGTGGCGCTGGCAGGTATCCTTGCGATGAAACCGGAAGTGATCGTGTTAGACGAACCTACCTCACAGCTTGATCCGGCGGGAAGCGAGGAAGTTTTTGCGGCGGTCGATAAGCTCGCAAAATCAGGGATCACGATCATTATGGTGGAGCAGAAGCTGGAAAAACTGGCAGAATACTGTGATAAGATTTTGTTGCTGCATCAGGGAAAGCAGATTGCATTCGATACGCCGGAACAGATTTTTTCCAGAGCGGATCTGCAGAGCTATGGGGTGAATCCACCTGCCTATACAAGAATCTGTCAGGCTTTTGGCGTGAAGAAAGAGAATGGATGTTATCCGGCTTCGCTTAAGGATGCGTTGGCGTTAAAAGATTTGTTTCCGGGGGAGGAAGCGTTCTGCCCGGAAAAAATATTATTAGACAATAATAAAGATATGAAAAATAAGAATGGGCAGATTGAAGATTCTGTAACTACAGATGAAAGCATGAAACTGACTATAAGTTGTAAGAAAAATGTTTTTGACATCGAACATCTGGAATTTCAATATCTCGAAAATGTTCCGGTTCTGCAGGACATAAACCTTACAATTGACCACAGACCAACTGCGGTCATCGGTCAGAACGGCGCAGGAAAAACGACACTTGTAAAGCTGTTAAAAGGTCTGTTAAAGCCGGTGGGCGGTAGCATCTACTACGGTGGAAGCGACATGGCAGAAAAGACCGTTGCAATGTTGGCAGGGGAGATCGGTTACGTATTCCAGAATCCGGATGACCAGATTTTCAAATATCATGTGATCGATGAAGTCATGTTCGGACCGCAGAATATCGGAATGACAAAAGAGCAGGCAAAGGAAAAAGCTGTTGCAGCATTAAAGCTGGTCGGGCTGGAACAGCTTGCAGACGAAAATCCTTATGATCTGGAATTGTCAGAGCGGAAACTGGTTGCGATCGCTTCCGTTCTTGCGATGGATACAAAAGTGCTCATTCTGGATGAACCGACGATCGCGCAGGACTGGAAGGGCAGAAAGATTATTCAGAAAATGATCCGGGATCTGAGCAGTCAGGGAAAAACGGTGATTGCGATTTTTCACGATATGGATTTTGTGGCAGAGAGTTTCGAGCGTGTGATCGTTATGGCGCACGGAAAAGTGCTCGCAGATGGCACAAAAGATGAAGTGTTTGCACAGAAGGATGTTTTGGAGCAGGCAAGGATTGACCAACCGTATCTGACAAAACTGTGCCAGCAGCTGGGGTATAAGAACTTGTATTTTTCATTGAAAGATTAGGAAGAAGTGAAATTATAAGAAAAAGGATATTTGATACAATTAGTGTCATGGAGTAAAAAATATTTTGGATATTTTATAATTAAAAAAGAAAATTGGAGGTTTACATAATGAGAAATTTATTAGTAGTGGTAGATATGCAGAATGATTTTATCGATGGCTCACTCGGAACAAAAGAGGCAGTGGCTATCGTGGATAACGTAATCGCAGAGATTGCAAAGTATGACACCAAAGACATTTTTGCAACAAGGGATACACACCCGGAAAATTATTTAGAGACTCAGGAAGGAAAAAATCTTCCGGTTGTGCACTGCGTGAAGGGAACAGACGGCTGGCAGATCAATGAAAAAGTGAAAACTGCATTAAAAGACGCAGTAGTGATCGACAAGCCGACGTTCGGTTCAAAAATTCTTGCGGAAGAGATTACAAAAATCGCAGAGAAAGAAGATATCACCGTTACATTGGTCGGACTTTGCACCGACATCTGTGTTGTCTCCAATGCAATTTTAATTAAGGCATATCTGCCGGAGATCCCGGTCAAAGTCATTGCTTCCTGCTGCGCAGGTGTCACACCGGAAAGCCATGAAGCAGCACTGGCTACAATGAGAATGTGTCAGGTGCAGGTGGAGTAAATCCTTGGAGAGCCAAGGCAATAATCGCAATGTTATAGAAAATATATGCAATGTACACTGAAAAAGTTCAATGCTAAAATCCACTTAAAATCATGATTTGAAAATGTTAAACAATGTTTTTAGGAGGAATTACAATGAACGAAGCAACGAAATATAACCGTGCGAAAACATGGCAGATCGCATTGTTTGCATTAAATATGATGTCAACAAATATGTATCTGTTTTTAATGATGTATGTATCTTACTATGCAAATGGAATTTTAGGAATGTCTGTAGTATTTGTATCTACACTGGCAACTTCTATGCGAATTTTTGATGGATTTACAGATCCGATCATTGGATGGCTGATCGATCATTCCAATGGACGTTTTGGAAAATTCCGCCCGTTCCTTGTTGTCGGTAATGCGCTTCTTGCATTAAGCATGATCTTATTATATAAGACTACACATTTAGTTCCGGAAACACTCCGGATCCCATATTTTATTGTTGTGTATGCACTTTACATTATTGGTTATACCGTTCAGGGAACAGTCACAACTTCTGCACAGACTTTACTTACAAACGATCCAAAACAGAGACCGATTTACGGTTTCTTTACAGGCTTTTTTATGCTGTTCTTACAGACCGGAATTACAATGCTTGTTTCCAATTACCTTGTTCCGAAATATGGCGGAATGACACTTGAATTCTTCAGTGAGATCATTGTCTGGGTAATTGCAATTGCTTTTGTATTAATGATCTGCTCACTGATTGCCATTGCTCCAAAAGATAAACCGGAATACTACAACAGCATGGTAAAAAATAAAGAAGAAAAAGTCAGCTTCAAAACTTATTGGGAAGTATTAAAACACAACAGAGCACTTCAGATGTTAGTTATTTCCGAGTCTACAGATAAACTCGCAACAAGTATTGCAGGAAATTCTATCGTAGGTGTTATGCTTTATGGAATTATTATTGGTGACTATGCAGTAATGGGAAGATTGTCTGCTATCACAATGATTCCAAACATTATTTTACTTGTAATAGGTATTATGGGAGCAAGACATTCCGGACAGAAAAAGACGTATGTAGCGACTGTATATGGATGTATTGCTGTTCAGCTCGCAATTACACTGCTTCTGATTTTTGGTGATCCAACCAAGATTGATCTGAAGTCCTTTGGATTTATGAATATTGCATTTGTAGTTCTTATTATTGCATTGAATGGAATTCGTAATATCGGAAGTAATATGATGATTCCAATGATGGCAGACTGCACCGATTATGAAGTGTATAGAAGTGGACATTATGTGCCGGGACTAATTGCAACCGTATACTCCTTTATTGATAAACTTATTTCATCATTTGCAACTACAGTTGTTGGAGCATTTGTAGCTGTCATAGGATATAAAAATTCAGTGCCACAGGTGGGAGATGCAAGCACACCTGAAATTCTGATGATCACAATTTTATTATTCTGTGGCATGCCGATTTTGGGATGGATTGCTTCTATTATTGCAATGAAGTTCTATCCATTGACTGGTGAAAAAATGAAGGAGATTGAGGACAGCATTGCTGAAACACAGCAGAAAAATGCTGTAAAAGCATAATTGTGAGAGACGAAAATAAAAATATAATCCCATTGTGGGGACCATATTCGAAAAAGTATATGGGTATTTCAAGAATTATGAAGGAGAGTGCTGTTCCAGGAGCAAGATTTGATTTGGTGATCCATCCGACCTATGCGAACAGCAATGTACCGGCTCCAAACGTTACAATCCCATCTGAGTATCATCCGTGGGATTGTGATAGTAATGGAAAATATTATAGATACCGCTATGAGCTTCTTTGGAAAGATCAGTTATATGCAGACGTAGATTTCTTTGAGATTGAGGAGGAAACCTGGGGAATCCGGGTTTCCTTCCATAATAATACGGATAAAAACCAGAATTGCCTTATCAATTATTTTGCCGCAGAGGAATATCCGAAAAGCAGAGTATACACGAAAAAAGTACCGGAAAAAAGTGATGCGTGGAATGCTGTCGATTATGAAAATTTGGAGTTTGGAAAAGCAGTTCCATGGGAACACCTGAATCTGGATGCCATGAAAAAGGGAGAGATCCCGGTCGATGGATTTACGGATGACAATGGATTGGGAATGTCCTACTATGCACTCTTTATGCGTTATCTTGGATTGAAAGCGTTTGGCGGCAATCAGGGCGACAAAGTTTCTTATCAGGTAAAATTAAAGGAATCGTATCAGGACGCAGTGTTAGCGATAAGATATCGTACATTGCAGGATGAGGGAGATGTAATTTTTCAAAGCAATGTTGGAACAATCCATTTTGCGGCAACAAAAGAGAGTGGAATCTGCTATGTTCCAATCGGAAAGATTTCAGATAAAGAGTTCATCTTTAAAATGGAAGCTTTCAGCGAACAGAGTAATGGAATAATGCTTGATTTTTTATGTGTTTGTGAAAAATCAGACAAAAAGGAAGTCGGAATAACAGAAGAGGCTCGTAATGTAATCCCAAAAGTTGAGTACGAGAATGATCATATAAAATATCAGTACAACTATAAGGAAAATCCAATATATCTTAGCATTTTAAGCAAGCGTGTCAGAAGCAGAAAATTGTATTCGGGCTGTATTGAGGATGCATTAGTATCACGCCTTGCAAATTCAGATGCTACTTATGATAATCTGACGAGAAGTTTTTCGGGTGCATTTCAGGATAAACATTCGGATGAAGGCTTTTATCATATTAATGTTGCAGAAGCGTTATTTGCTCCCGGAAAAAGTGTCAGAACGGAATATGCACACATCAGTACAAAAGAACGTAATTATTCAAAAGCTGAATTAGAAATTTTCTGGAAACAATGCAGAAGCATTGTAAAAAAAGAAAATTGTGCCAATGAAGAGGGAAATCCATTTGAATTTACAGGACGGATGATGAAATCTGCATTATATAGTAATATTGTGTATCCAATCAGGCGGCATGGTGAATACATTGCGCATTATACACCGGGAAAAAGATGGGACAGTCTGTATACGTGGGATTCCGGATTTATTGGACTTGGAATGTTAGATTATTCCTCAAAACTTGCAGAATATGTAATGGACACTTACTTATCCGAACCAGATAATACAGATTTCGCATTTGTGGCACATGGTTCACTTGTCCCAACACAGTTTTATTTGTATTACGAGATATTAAATCGGGCGGATGCAAAAGAACGGGAAAATTTGAAGAAATACTATCCGATGTTTTTACGTTACTATCGTTATATGGCTGGCAGGACGGAAGGATCCACAATGTCAAGACTTGGAAATGGTCTTCTGACGGTATATGACTATTTTTACAATGCAAGTGGAATGGACGATTATCCGCCGCAGGTGGAGTTACATCGAAAGAATATGGAACAGGTAGTATCACCGGTCTGCAGTAATGTACATTTTATCCGTATTGCAAAATTTATGAAACAGATTTCAATGGCATTTGGATATGAGGAGAATCTGCCGGAATTTGAGCAGGATATGGAACGTGTAAAGAACGCATTGCTGGCATATGCATGGGATGAAGAGAGCGGATATTTTGGCTATACTGTGCAGGGGCAGGATGGAGTCCATATTTTGCGGACTGAGGCAGGAGAAAATTATAACAAGGGAGTAGATGGTGTTACGCCGTTGATTGCGGGAATTTGCTCAAAAGAGCAGGAAAAACAGTTGTTAAAGCACCTGAAATCTCCAGAGGAACTGTGGTCCCCAGTTGGAATTTCTACGGTTGATATGTCTGCCAGCTATTATTACGACAACGGCTATTGGAACGGAAGTGTCTGGTGCCCGTATCAGTATTTCTTATGGAAAGCAATGCTTGATATAGGAGAGGGACAATTTGCATTTGATATTGCACACAGAGGACTGAATTCCTGGAAGCAGGAGATTGAATTCAGTTATAATACATTTGAAATGATACAGATTGAAACGGAACGTGGTGGTTGGTTTCACCAGTTTAGCGGACTTTCTACTCCAATTTCTATATGGTATAATGCGTACTACAAGAGAGGAACTTTAACAACCGGATATGATACCTGGATTGAAAAGAAAGAAATTTCTGAGGATGTGGATCATGCAGAAATTATATACAGTACCACAGGAACACATACAGGCGTGCTTCTGATTGTCATGAATTCGCTATATCACTATGATGTTGAAATAGATGGTAAAAAGGCAGAATTTATAGAACGCGAAAAAGGTGTCATTGAGATTACGTTAAACAGAAAAGAAGGCGTTATAATAATATACAGAGATGAAAAATAATGAACTATATGATGAATACTTAGGGTATCAATCCATGACCAGTTCCAGCATGGAAGTGCATCGTTTTTGTACCACAGCGATACAAAATGCAGGAGTGGAACTGCATGATTTTTTTGAAATCTACTGTGTATTAGACGGAAACATAACATTTACAGTCGATGGTAAAAAAATTGAATTAGAGAAAGAAGATATTGTGCTGCTTCCTCCTATGACAGAACATCAGGAAATGATTTCAGAGAGGGAAGCAGACAGAGTGATCCTTTGGCTGAATCCATGGTATCTGAACCGCATTTCAAGCAGGAAAACTAATCTGAACCAGTGTTTTGTTTCGGCAGAGAAGAAAGGATATCTGCTCCGGGAAGATCCGGCAATGCGGAAAAAAATCATAAATATGCTTTTGGAATTACGCTATGAAATGCATGAGAAAGAATTTGGTCATGACATTATGTGTGATTCGCTGGTAGAACATCTGCTTATCTTACTGGAGAGACATTTAAATCTGAATACAATGGCAGGAAATGCGAATATCCAGCGGGTGATCCGGTATATCAATTTACATTATACAGAGAATCTGACACTGGATTTTTTGTGTAACCGTTTTTATATCAGCAAGTTTTATTTGTCCAGAAGTTTTGAAAATGCAACAGGAAAGAGCATATATCAGTATGTTTTGGAAAAACGGATGATCATGGCAAGACAATTATTGATCAGTGGGGAAAAACCAACGGATATTTTTTCATTATGTGGTTTTGGACAGTACAGTAACTTTTACCGTGCTTTTAAAAAATATTATCATATGTCGCCAATGACATTTTTAAAGAAAATGAATTATGAAGAAAAGAATGAATGAGTCTGAGAAAGAGGAATAAATGAGAGAAATTTTTAACTTAAACGAAAAATGGGCATTTAGCAAGGAAGCAATGAAGCCTCCGGTTGCTATGCCACAAAATTGGTATTGGGTGAATCTGCCTCATACCTGGAATGCGATTGACGGACAGGATGGTGGAAACGATTACTACCGTGGAACTTGTTTTTATGCGAAAGAAGTCCAGAAAGAGGAACTTCCGGAGGGAGAACAGTATTATCTGGAATTTCTGGGAGTGAATGCATCTGCTGATGTTTATGTGAATGGAAATCACCTTGCTCATCACGATGGTGGATACTCAACCTGGCGGGTGAATATGACGGACGCACTTACAGATGGTAAGAATCTGATCGTGGTTGCCGTTGACAATAGTGCAAATGACAGGGTATATCCACAGAAAGCGGATTTTACTTTTTATGGTGGAATGTACAGGGATGTAAATATCATTGCTGTACATAAGTCTCATTTTGATCTGGACTATTATGGTGGAAATGGATTGAAAGTGACACCAGAGGTAGCAGACAAAAATGCAAAAATTGCCGTGGAAGTATTTTTAAGCGGCGAAAAAGCAGGTCAGCAGCTGATATATCAGATTACAGATGCTGAAGGTGTTCTTGCAGCAGAAACCAAAACAGGGATTTCGGATAAACAGGTCAATCTGGAAATAACAGATGTACATCTTTGGAATGGACGCAAAGATCCATATTTGTATACAGCGACTGTATGCTTAATGGAAGACGGCGTATGCATAGACAGTGTCAGTACACGATTTGGATGCCGTACCTTCACAATTGATCCTGATAAGGGATTTTTCTTAAATGGGAATAGCTATCCACTGCGTGGTGTGTCCAGACATCAGGACCGGGCAGGAAATGGAAATGCGCTTCTTCCGGAACATCACAGAGAAGATATTGATTTAATCTGTGAAATGGGTGCTACAACGATCCGTCTGGCACATTATCAGCATGCACAATATTTCTATGATCTGTGTGATGAAAAGGGGCTTGTATTATGGGCAGAAATTCCGTATATTTCCCAGCACATGAAAAACGGACGTGAAAATACGATCAGTCAGATGAAGGAGCTGATTGTTCAGAATTACAACCATCCAAGTATTGTCGTATGGGGATTATCCAATGAAATTACGATGTCAGGTGAAGCAGACGAAGACCTTATGGAAAACCATCACATATTAAATGACCTTGCACATGAGATGGATCCTACAAGGCTGACAACTATGGCGGTAGTTTCGATGTGTGACATGCATAATCCGTATATTCAGATCCCGGATGTAGTTTCTTATAATCATTATTTTGGATGGTATGGTGGAGACACTTCTATGAATGGTCCGTGGATGGATGAATTCCACAAAGAGTTTCCAAAGATCCCGATCGGCATGAGTGAATATGGATGTGAAGCACTGAATTGGCATACCTCAGATCCGAAGCAGGGAGATTATACAGAGGAATATCAGGCACATTATCATGAGGAATTGATCAAACAATTGTATACAAGACCATATATCTGGGCAACGCACGTATGGAATATGTTTGATTTCGCAGCAGATGCCAGAAACGAAGGCGGTGAAAATGGCATGAACCATAAAGGGCTGGTGACATTTGACCGCAAATATAAGAAAGATGCCTTTTATGCATATAAAGCATGGCTGTCGGACGAACCATTCGTTCATATTTGTGGAAAACGTTACGTTGACCGTGTGGAGAATGTGACAAAAGTCACCGTATATTCGAACCAGAAGACAGTGGAACTTTTTGCAAATGGGGAGAGTCTTGGCAAAAAAGAAGCTTCTGATCATTTCTTTTACTTTGAAGTACCGAATCATGGTGAGACAAAGCTTCTAGCAGTGGCAGGCGAATGCCGGGATGAAAGCTTTATCAAAAAAGTTGAGAAGTTTAATGAAGCGTACCGTCTGACAGAAAAAGGTGCTGTTTTAAATTGGTTTGATATCACGGCACCGGATGGTTTCTTCTCGTTAAATGATACGGTGGGCGATATTATGTCGAATGAGGATGGAAATAAAGTCATGCAGGAATTGTTTCAGAGCTTTGGACAGGCAAAGGCACAAGGCGGTGGAATGAACAGTGGCATGATGAAGATGCTGAGTGGATTCACAGTACTCCGAATGATCAATATGATGGGACTTACCAGTCAGATGACAAGCCAGCCCGGAGAAGCAGAGAAAACAAACGAAGTGAGTAAAGAACAATTGCTTGCAATAAATGACAGACTGAATCAGATCAGGAAATAAAATTGTTATTATAATGATAATGGATGGAAAATAAATAAGCACAAATTTTGTCAGAAATGAATCAATCCTGACGGACTGTATTATGAGCATATCAGAAACAGTCCGCCGGGGATTTTTTCTGTTATAGGAAACTGGATAAAGTGACAGCAAAATGCGCAGAATGAATTTGCACAATATCATAAAAATGAATAAAATGTGCAAGATAATCTTGCACATAACAAATTAAAATGATAATACATGCAGTGTGGAGGTGCACAATAAAAAAACTCTACAAAAACAACTCAATCACAAAAACAACCGCACAGCATGCTACAGACACCTGAAACAGACTTGCACCAAACCATGCTGCAAGGATACCGACAACGAGTGCAACGGCACCGGCTACAGGGCTCTGTGGTGCTTCGCAGGAAATGTCATGACAGCCAGTGTCACATATGGAACGTAATATAAAAAGGACTGGATAAACTGGTTTTTGATCGGTTTGCGGATCAGCGTCAAAGGTAAAACACGGATGGCATAAGATACAAGAGCCATCACGGCGATATAAATAAAATTATTATGTGTCATAGAAAACCTCACTTACGGAAGCATATTCATTATGCTTCCGTTTTCCTTGGAAACAAAATTGCAGCAGCAGAAGAAATCACAACTGTTAAAATAATCGTTCTTGTGCCGCTTGACATGGAAGAAACAACCGGGAGATAAGAACCGGCAAAGCTAAGCGCAAAGCTGATGGCGACAAGCGCAGCGACCACTTTATCTTTTCTTGCAGGAGGTATAATGATCGCAAGGAACATTCCGTAAAGTGCGACACTCAGGGCGCTCACCACCCGAAGCGGCAATACATTGCCAGCCATGATTCCGAGTGCGGTACCGACCGACCAGGCGGGCGCAGCCAGCACGATTGCTCCATATGTATAGAAAGGATTCAGATAGCCGGGGCGCGCAATGGTAATCCCAAACAGCTCATCCGTCACATCATAGGCGATGATCAGCCGGTGAAAAAAAGGTGTTCCGGGTGCAAAACGCTGGGTGAGCGCACAGCTCATTAGCAGATAGCGCGCATTGGAGATCAGTGTGATGATCGCAACTTCCAGATAGGTTGCATTTGCAGCGATCAGCGTAAATGCGGCGTACTCACCGGCAGAAGCATTGTTCAGTAAACTTGCAAGAAATCCCTGAAAGGCGGTTAAACCGGCATTTCTTGCGGCAATTCCAAGCGAAAACGATACCGCAAGATAGCCTAAAGCAATCGGAATACCGTCACGCATTCCCTCACAGAAAATTTTTCGGTTAAAAGCGTATACAGGACGCTCATTGGTCATTTTTTTTGTTTCACTCATCTGTAAAACCTCGAATTTTTTATGGTAAAAAGTAATAAATTTTGATAGCTGATTTTGGTTAAAATCACGGCTAACGTGTATTATAGCAATTATAAACAAATTAGTAAATGATAAAAAGTAAGCAAAAATTGGCGCAGAAGATTAAATAATATCAATCAAAATGATAAAAATGAGATTTGCATTGACTATAGTGAAATGATAAGATGGGATAAATAACAGCATGCAAGGTTGAAAATACGGATGCATACAAGGAATGTTGAAAATGAGAAAATAAAGACGCATGAGGAGAGGGAATAATGGAATTATGGGATATTTATGATGCAGATAAAAAGCCGACAGGACGCACAATGAAGCGCAACGACTGGTGTTTAAAGGATGGCGAATATCATCTGACAGTGCTTGGTGTTGTGGCAAGACCGGATCAAACGTTTCTTATCACAAAGCGCGTCATGACAAAGGCATGGGCACCGGGCTGGTGGGAAGTATCCGGCGGCGCAGCACAGGCTGGCGAGGAGTCTTACGAGGCAGTCCTTCGCGAAGTGAAAGAGGAGACAGGACTGGATGCCGGAAATGCCGAGGGCGGCTATTTATTTACCTATAAGAGAGAAAATCCGGGTGAGGGTGACAATTATTTTGTGGACGTTTACCGTTTTGTCATGGATATTGACGACAAAGACCTGCATCTTCAGACAGAGGAAACAGATGGCTATATGTTTGCAACGCCAGACCAAATCAGGGAGTTTGCAGAGCAGGGGATCTTCTTACATTATGACAGCATTAAGCAGGCGTTTGAAATGTGATTGCGTGAGCAGAAGAAAACATCAAAGATATAGTTTTGCGGATGGAATACTGAATGGAAAAGAGGCAGGGAAACTATGACAACGATTCGAGTTGCAACAGAGGCAGATGCAGAGGAGATTCTTGCAATCTACGCAAAATATATTGAGCAGACAGCGATCACGTTTGAATATGTTGTGCCGTCCATAGAGGAGTTCCGTGGCAGGATCAGACATACATTGGAGCGTTTTCCATACCTGATAGCGGAAAAGGATGGAAAAATCGCAGGCTATGCCTATGTCAGTCCGTTCAAAGAGAGAGCAGCATATGACTGGTCAGTGGAGACATCCATTTATGTGGATATGGAGCAGAAACGCAGCGGGATCGGCAGAAGGCTTTATGAAGAGCTGGAAAATATTTTGAAGCAGCAGGGTATTTTAAATGTCAATGCCTGCATTGCTTATCCACAGGCGGAAGATGAATATCTGACGAAGGACAGCGTGCTGTTTCATGAAAAACTGGGTTATACGATGGTTGGAACCTTTCATCAGTGCGGTTATAAGTTCCACCGCTGGTATGACATGGTCTGGATGGAAAAATTTATCGGAGAGCATAGGGAAAATCAGCCGGATATCATTCCGTTTCCGAAGTTGAAGTTGGAAAAGTAGTCTGCGGTGGACTAGATTTTTGGAGGCATGAATGAAAAAAGAAAAAAACACTGATTGGATTTATTATGTATTTGTATTTCTTAGCGCAATAGCTGTATTTACTTATATATTGCATGTTGGCTTTATTTCATCGGGAAGCATGGAACCGGCACTTATGACGCATGATGTTACGGTAAGTTCCAGAATTATCATAAGTCCGATAAAATGCGGTGATATTATTTCGTTCAAACGGGAGAATGGTGATATATATGGAAAACGTGTGATAGGCGTGGCTGGCGATGAGGTCATGATAATAGGAGGTCATGTTTATATCAATGGAGAAAAGCTTGAGGAGGCATATATTGCAGGTGATGTGAAGACTCATGCCGGAGAGACCGTGATATTTAATGTGCCGGAGAACAGCTTTTTTGTATTGGGAGATAACAGGGAGGATTCCTATGATTCGAGATTCTGGGAAGAACCTTATGTCAAAAGAGAAGATGTGATCAGCAGATATTTGTTCTCAATACCAATACATTTGTTATATAAGCAGGGATAAGAGATATTGAAGAAACAGAGAAATGGGCCAGTGTGGTATATTTCTGTAGTATTTTAACAATATGTTTATAAACGATATAATATACATAATGGTACAATGTAGGTAAATGTAAACATTAAAATAAATTATACAGAAAGACGAGGGATGATATATGAAAAATAAATTAAAAAAATATGCAGCAATCGGGACGATAGCTATTATGGGATTGCTTTTAACAAATACGGCAGTAGAAAAAACAGTAACACTGATCAGTGACACAGATACTTCATGTGTTACAACATACAGTGGTGGAGAAAATCAGGTCGGATGTAATGACGATGCATATAGGGTTTTTGAAAAAAATGCGACTGATGCCGAGATTTATGATTGCATACAAGATAACTATTTTTCCACACCGATCATTGAAACAATGATCAATGATGGATATCTGCTCGGATATGTAGACCAGCTCAAAGCAGAAGGGTGGATTCCACAAGACTTTACCCCGGCTGGAAGTAAATCATCAAGTACAACACAGACCGAAACAAAAGCAGAGCCACCAGCAGATAACCAGGCAGCCACTTCCGAAACAAAAGAACCGCCAAAAACGGAAAACAAAACAGAGACTAAGACCGAAACAAAGGCAGAACCTACACAGGAAGAAATTGATGCAGCATGGGAAGAAACAGAGAGAGTGGAAGCAACCTGCACAGAGGATGGTAAGATTGTTTATACCAATTCCATTACAGGAGACGTAAAAGAAGAATCTATCCCTGCAGCTGGTCATGATTACGAAGTAACAGATACAACAGAAGCAGCCTGTACGGAAGATGGTAAGAATACATATACATGTAAGGTATGCGGAGACGCTTATGAAGAGGCAATTCCTGCAACCGGTCATACAGAGGGCGAATGGAAAGTGACAAAGGAAGCCGGACTGTTTTCAACCGGCAGCAAGGAAGTTACGTGTGAAAAATGTGGAGAGGTATTAGACGCCGAGGAAATCCCTCAGACATGTCCATTGCCGCTTGCTGCAGTGATCGGTATTGTTGTGGCAGTTGTAGTAATAATAGGTGTAATCGTGGTTTTAGTCAGACGTAGAAAGAACATATAGAAAAACACTGTGAA
>OGCP01000642.1_pt1 | contig 13804 bp, 17 predicted proteins | sample 1570191 | NCBI WGS metagenome assembly OGCP01 (sample SAMEA2582180, study PRJEB24529) | metagenome | biome: Human gut stool | place: China | collected 2011
CTCGTTGATATCCATGACCGGCGCCCGCTTGTCCTGGTACCGGACGCCGCCCGGGAGTGGATGAAACAGGACGTTTCGGGTAAGGAAGCTGAAGAAATTGCTGCTGATGGAGCTGTGTCCGCTGATCATTTCATATGGCATCCTGAAACGCGCGCTGTTGGTAATGTGAAGAATCAGGGACCAGAGCTCATCGAGCCTGTTGGCTGTTGTGATGTCGGAGGCTGAGCCGTGTTTTAAAGCTAATGTATGCGTACATTAGCTTTAAAATAGCCGTGTATCGTAACTACTCCTGCCGCTTTATATGCATTCATTACGGGATATTGACCGATAAATTTTGCCATTCTAAATAAACACAACATATAATCAATGCGACATCATTTTATTAAGGGTCATTTATGAATGGGTATATCGTCACAATTATTATTGCATTCATTTTTGGTCCCATTCTGGCGTTACCGATATTGATCGTCGGTTTGTTTAATATAATGGATTTGATGCTGTTTTCATTTCCCATCATATTCTTTTGCATTCAGGGTTATAAAAAAGAAAGAAAAATTAAAGATACTTTTAAGGGGGTAATTCCTGGCCTGATTGTATCTCTGATGCTGATGGCTGTAGTTCAATTTGTTAAAGATCAGAGCGACTGTACGAATACATATGATACAGGCAGTCTGTCTGCTGCTGTGTGTGAGAGACTTAAGGGACCAGGATTTAGATAACGGAAGCCTTTACGGTGGCGCAGCTCGTCACGGAACGCCTCAGCCTGCTCAATGCCCGGCAGATGGTTTTGATTCAATGCGTGATCATGTGGTCATTGGCACCGCCATTGCAGCGGCGCCGAGAGACGTCGTTTATTAGCCTGTGTCGTGAGTTGAGTCCTGATCGCAGAAGTTCAGACCGCCCAGACTTTTGAGTTGTCTTAAGTCACTGAGATAATCCTTCTCGGGCACCCCCATTGCCTCGACAAGTGAATGCCAGAGCACGATGACTCCATTGTTGCTCCAGATATCCAGTATGTCCGGCGGCGTGCTGAGATGCCTGAAATCGGTGACCACTTTTTTGGTGTGCTCAAGCAGTTCGTCATAGGAGAGGGTAAATATCTTCTCTGTGCTGGCCATACTGCGCTCCTGTCATATTTAATGATGATTTTTCGAAGGGGCATCTGCAGGTGATGAACGTCTTATTATCAATAATCTCACATCTGATATGATTTTATGGTTTCCGTTATAGTCGTCCCGGTAGGCCGACATACCGACACTGATTATGGTTGTGCTAAAGACTTGGGAAACGCTATTGCCCCTGTGTCTGGTCATGTTACCTGTCAGGTGATTACTGCAGTTTATATACACCTGCCTGCCAGGGGCTCAATGACAGGGATGTACCCTTTGGCGCGGTCGCCTGGTGCTGAGTTTCAATGACCACTTCTCCGATCGTATCATTAGCCGGGAGAGTATAGCGAACCGGGTACTCCTTAAAGTTCACCACGACCAGATAACGCTCGTTACCCAGCGTTCGCGTATAGGCATAAACGGTATTGTCCTGTGGATTTAGGTCCTGACAGGCGCCATATACCAGAGCCGGGATATGATGGCGCAGCTGTATCATTTTTTTATAATAATTCAGCACTGAATCTTCGCGGGCTTCTTCACGTTCGGCGTTGATCTCCACATAGTTTGGGTTAATGCGAAACCAGGGCTTTCCGTGAGTAAAACCGGCATTCAGGCTGTCATCCCACTGGAAAGGTGTTCTGCTGTTATCGCGGCTCGTCAGTCGCACGTTATCGAGAAACTCTGTGGCCGTGACTTTTCCACTCTGAACATAATCCTGCCAGAAGCCTTTAACTTCGATGTCGTCAAATTCGTTGAGTTGTCTGAAGGGATAATTAGTCATTCCCAGCTCTGAGCCCTGATAAATAAACGGCGTTGCCCGCTGGGTGAGAGTGATCGTCGCCAGTGCCTTAGCCGAAGCTTCCCGCCATTGCGGCCTGTCATCACCGAAATGGGATACCGCACGGGGGTTGTCATGGTTATCCAGGAAAAACGTGTTCCAGCCATACTTTCCGACCGTGACATCCATTTTGCTGATGATCTGGCGGAACTGAGAGAGCGACCACGGCTTGTGACGCCAGCGCTCATTGCTGTCACGATCGAGACGAATGAGGTCAAACATAAACGCCATATTCAGCTCATGCCGGCGGCGATCAAAAAACTGGGAAGAACGATCCAGCGGGACCCCAAAAATTTCACCCGCGGTGGCCACATCATACCGGGACAGTACCTCCCGGTTCATTTCGGGGTTCTACGCCGGAACCGCCGAAATTTCCGGCATGAGCCGGGACGTAATGCCCCGGCTCATACTCAACAATGAGGAACAAAGTTATTCTTTATAACAGTGTTCACTGGCTGGAAATGAACCGTTTTTTACTGCGGAGACATAGGATCTGATTGCTGCGCCAATACTCTCCTGCCCGGACATAAAGTTGCGCACAAATTTAGGTGTATGACCGGATAAACTGAGGCCCAGCATGTCGTGCAGAACCAGGACCTGCCCATCGGTATCAACCCCGGCACCAATACCAATAACGGGCACCGATACGGTTTTACTCAACATTCTGCCAACAGAGGCTGGAACGGCTTCAACCAGGATCATGGCCGCTCCTGCGTCTTCCAGTTTTTTGGCTGTAGCGAGCAAATCATCAGCCTGCTCCTGGCCTCGCCCCTGAACCTTAAACCCACCGAAAACGTTAACGGATTGTGGCGTGAGCCCAATATGAGCACAGACGGGTACTCCCTGTCGGGTCAACTGGCGGATTACGTCAGCCAGCCATTTGCCCCCTTCCAGTTTGACCATCTGTGCTCCAGCCCGCATTAACTTTCCTGCGTTACACAATGTTTGTTCGGGGGATATACTGGACATGAATGGCAGTCAGCGATGATAAAACTCCCGGTATTACCTTTCCTCACACAATCTGTGTGATAAACCATGTCATCCACAGTGACAGGCAATGTGCTGTCATGTCCCTGTAAAATCATACCTAATGTATCGCCGATGAGCAGCATATCCACACCCGCAGTACTGGCTACGTGTGCAAATGTCGCATCATAGCAGGTCAGCATGGCAATCTTTTCGCCCTGCTGTTTCATCAGTTTCAGTTGTGTCAGAGTGGTCTTTGCCATATTCAGCTTCCTGGTTAACTTTTATTAACTGTCATTACACATTTATTCAGTCCGTCGGACATCAGGGACAATTATTCGCCAGACGCCCTCAATCCCCGGTGTTCCGCAGCGTAAATACAGGCCGTTTCGTTTTTTCTTTAACTCCGGAACAGGACGCTGATTGCCACATATGTCTTTCATTGCGGTCGGGATCAGCAGGGTAACATTATCAACGTCGCGTACGCCGGCAAGAAACGAGGGGTAATAATCTGTGGTTCGCCATAGCAAATTTTCTCCGCCCGCAAACAATATCGCCAGCGCAGTTACAATGCAGGGGATCATAACGGTCTTCATGCCTGTTTCCTCTGCATATGGGCTGATTGATGATGAAAGCGAAGAGCCCGCGTTTATATACCCATTCATTTTTTCACCCCGGATAATATCGACGGCGTTCTCATTATTCGCGACATAAAATACCCTATCAGCAGGACCACAGCGGTGGGCAACAGCCAGCTCATCTGTTGATCTGAGAGAGGTAAACGGAGGTAAACGGATGGTACCCAATTAGTCAGTCCTGCCGCATGAAGACCATCAAGAACTCCGCAAACAAATGCGACAGCTGTTGCCGGTGCGATCACCTTCACCGGTTCCGGCAAACGCTCTTTGAAGAAGCCACACACGATTAATGTAATAAACGGTGGATACACCATAATAAGTACCGGGATGGAGATCCGAATCAACGCATTCAGCCCCATGCAGGAAACCAGGAAAGATAATGTGGCGAAAAAAATCACCAGGGTTTTATAGCCGAAGGGAGTCAGTGTACTGAAATAACTTGCACAGGAGCATGTCAGTCCAATTGCCGTGACAATGCAGGCCAGCGACATCAGCACGGCTAAAAAAAGAACTCCACGGTCGCCAAAAACATGTTGCACGAAGGCATGTAATACCTCAGTACCGTTAGCCGCATCCGGTATCAGGGAAACACTTTTCAGCCCAAGCGTAAAAAGACTCAGATAAGCGACGGCCAGGCCGGCACCGGCAATAATTCCGGCCCTGGTTGTGTAACGGGTAATATGGCGCCGGTCATGAAGTCCCCGGGCACGGATGGCATTCACCACAACAAGACCAAACGCCAGTCCGGCCAGGGTATCCATCGTCAGGTAGCCATTCACAATTCCACCCGAAAACGGGGAAGTGATGAATGCATTTCGGGGGGCAGGTGCGGGAACATCCGGCAGCCAGAAGACGGCACAGCACAATACGATAAGGGCTACGATCTTCAGTGGTGCCAGCACCTGCCCCACAGACTCCAGTAATCTACCGGGGAAAAGAGAAATCAGTGCCGCCAGCGTGAAATAGCAAAAACTGTAGATAACCAGTGCTGACTGGCTATGACCAGCCAGAGGTGCCAGCCCCAGTTCATAAGCAACTGTTGCCGTCCGGGGAGAGGCAAAAAGAGGTCCAATGAAAAGGTAGCAGGCAATAATGAGCAGATTCCCCGCCACGTGGCCTACCGGACTGATGATATTCCCCAGTTCACCGCCCGCCCGGGCGAGTGCGATAATGGCCAGCACCGGCAATCCTACTCCCGTCAGCAGAAAGCCGGCAGCCGCCGTCCAGACATTACTCCCTGCCTGAATACCGATAAACGGCGGGAAAATAATATTTCCGGCACCCAGGAAAAGCGCAAATGCCATAAATCCGAGAGCGGTCATTTCCCGGATATTCAGTTCTGATTTCATAAACAGTCCGCAGATATTTTTTAATTCTGTTCAGTTGTGTGTTGTCTGAGTTCGTTCGAACTAAATAGTGCCAGTCAACAATGAGCTGTTTGTGTTCCTTTTCACTGTGAGTTTAATAATGTGAAAGTTGACGATATAAAAGGAAGGCACCGAGTAATAACATAATGATCCCTGACACCCGACCAACAAAACAGGCCGCTGCCGGTCGGGTGCTGAGTACGATGCTTGCGCCATAACCCACGAGCATATAGACGACAGAGCAACTGACGGTATAGACCATTCCGAGCGTGAAAAGCTGAGTCGGGATCTGCCAGGCGGTGTCTGAGACGGTAAAGGGGGGGAGGAACGCCAGAAAGAACATAAAGGCTTTGGGATTCAGCCCGCTGACGAGTGCACCTTTCATTGCAGCCGAGCGCCAGCTGACCTGGCCGACCTCTTCTCCGACAGCGATGGGGGCCGGAGGGTGACGGAGCATACCAATGCCAAGCCACGCCAGATAGAGAGCCCCCATGACGGTGAGTAACGTCATCGCCGCTGTGTTACCTGCAACCAGGGGACCAATACCGGCCGCGACAACGATTGTCAGGACAACATATCCGAAGACCAGCCCTGTTACTGCAGGAACCTGACGTCCCCGGATACCGGCAGTAATGGCATATGCCCAGTCAGCACCGGGTGTCATAACGAACATAAGGGAAAAAAACCAAAAGGAAAGCAGGGTTGCAGCACTCATCGAACCTCCCCGTTAAAATCACTGCACGAGGAACAATCGCGATAGCTATATGAAAAAAAGACGGTTTCGTGGTTGTCTTTATGTGAATTGCAGGTGTTATTTGTCATGGAATTTATATATCTGTAAGCAATAACTATGGCGAAGAAAAACGGGTTTACAAGAGATAAACAGAGAGAGGTGATTGCCACCCGTTTTTCATACGATTCTGGTATTCGCCCTGAATAATCAGCCCCCAGGTTAAGGGTGCAGGGACAACCCTTTGATAACCTTATCCACGGCTTTTTTAGGACCGCGTATAGCCAGCCCAACCAGATCAAGATGACTGGCATCTTCTTTCAGAAAAACCTGTCGGTTGGCTTCATCATGTCCGGTGGAGAACATGGCATGGATATAAGGGATCAGAACCAGCTCACGCTCAAGTCCTTTGCTGTGTGCTTTCTGAAGTCCGGCAAGGTCTGCTTCAAAAATAAGCATGGGTTGCCCGGACATGTTCCCGTAGCGGCGTCCCAGCGAATCGACGTAGGCTTCCCCCATGATTTCAGGCGCAGCCGAAGCGATACCTGTGGCCAGAAAGGCCACGACATTGAGGCGCTGCCAGGTGGGCAGGTCATTACGGACAATAAAGGCAATTTTTGTGTCAAACATGAGCAAAAGCACTCCGGGTGTCATCATTTAATAAAAGATGATCGGAGATCTTTAGTCTGTCAGTCTAGAACGTTTGTGCACAGGCGCTGGTAAGCCGCCGGGGACAACCGGTATGCACGCCGGAACCAGCGGCCCATATGGCTCTGGTCAGAAAAACCGACCAGAGAAGCCACCAGGACAGGCTCTTTTCCCTGTGCAAGCAATCTGCGGGCCGTCCGAAGTCGCAACCGGACAAGATAGGCATGAGGAGACTGCCCGAACACATTCTTGAACTGCCGGCTTAACCTGAAGCGATCGAGGCCACACTGCCGTGATAACTCTTCCAGACCAGTATCCTGAGACATATGATCATGAAGATAATCCCTGAGCTGATAAATTTTCCTCAGTGAATCATTCAAAAAAGACTGAGGGCGGATATCAATATGGCGTGAGAGAAGAGAAATGAGATGATCCATACTTTGATCGCGCGCAAGGCGTCCTTCACCATGGTGAACAGCCATAAACGCCAGCTGTATTGCGCTGATAAGCAACGGGTCATCCGTTAACGTATGACGAAATACCGCCTCCAGAGCAGAAACATCACCCAGACCTCGCCGAGCCATCATGTCAGAGACCCATACCTGAGGAAGATACAACATGGAGTAGGTGAAACCTTCATCTTCCGCCGCATGGCCATCATGAACTGCGCCAGGTTCGATCAGTATGGCACGCCCCGGGTGGCTGGTATGGACAGCACGACGACAACTGAAACGCTGCAGTCCCTGCTGAGTGATACCGACCAGAAGCTCATCATGGTCATGTGGATCGTAAGCATGGCCATGAAAGTGAGCACTTATGCTTTCTATACCCGTCTCGTTATCACGGCAGAAATTAAGCCAGTCCTTTTCCCCGGCAGATGTGCCTTTACAGAATTGCGGATCAGGCTGAATCAACATGCCCGCCCCCGGGTCAGGGTCCGGTAAACAGTAGGACGTGATACAGAAAACAATTCCGCCAGATCGCTGATTGAATATTGCCCGGTATCGTGCATACGGCACAGCTCTTTTTGTTGTTTATCAGAGAGTTTGGGTTGTTTTCCTCTCAACTTACCTTTTTCTCTGGCTATAGCCATCCCTTCACGGGTACGAAGGCGAATCAGATCGCCCTCGAATTCAGCAAAAGTGGCCAGCACATTAAAGAACATTTTCCCCATCGGGTCCGCAGGATCATAAAGACTGGTCCCCAGTGCCAGTTTAACGCCTCTGGCCTGTAATGCATCGGCGATCTCCCGCGCGTCAGGAACTGAACGTGCCAGCCGGTCAAGTTTCGGTACAACCAGAGTATCTCCGTTACGTACGGCAGCCAGGGCCTGATCCAGTCCGGGGCGTTGCCGGTTTGATCCGGTCAGCCCTTTATCGACATAAATTCTGTCCGGGGAAACACCGAGTTTCATCAGAGCCTCCTGCTGAGCAGTCAAATCCTGCCGGTCTGTGGAGCACCGGGCATACCCGATCCGTATTTCAGTCATAAATGTGTACGTTTAAGGGGCCATGAAAGAGATTGATATCGTACCAGCTATATGAGACAACGTCAGCAGTGATTTTCCCTGGATGCAAAATTTCATTTTAACTGTCCGCAGAGCGATCCTCTTACGGACATGATTAATCGGGGTCAGGATGACTACTCGTGGCAAAGCGACAGGCAAAAGTGAACGACTGGCTGTTTTAAATAATGCCGAGCAGGAAGCGCTGTATGGCCTCCCTGATTTCGATGATGCACAGCGGCTGGAATTTCTGGCTCTGGATGAATCTGAGCTGGCACTGGCCTGTAGTCGTCAGGGGCTTCACGCTCAAATTTATTGCATCCTCCAGATCGCTTACTTTAAAGCCAAACACCTGTTTTTCCGCTTCGGGTGGGACGATGTTAAGGATGACTGTAATTTTATCCTGAGCCGTTATTTTCACGGTGAGCCACTTACTGAGCAGACCCTCACTAAGCATGAGCGCTATGTTCAACGGGAAAAAATTTGCGCCCTGTACGGTTACCGGCCGTGGTCATCTGCACTGTTTTCACAACTCGAATATCAGGCCATTCACATTGTTCGTCGTGATGTAACTCCTGGCTTTGTCGCCACGGAACTGATCATATGGCTCAACGAACATAAAATCATCCGCCCTGGTTACACCACGCTCCAGGAGGTGGTGAGCCGGGTTCTTTCTGATGAAAGGCTGCGGCTGGGGCATATTCTGGCGGAGCGGCTTGATGACACGACAATTACCGGGCTGGATAAGCTGATTGAGCGTGATGATACGCTTTCCCGGCTCGCGGTTCTCAGGCAGGATGCGCGTGACTTTGGCTGGCGCCAGATGGTCCACGAACGGGAAAAACGGGCCATCCTGGAGCCACTGCACCGCAAAGCCTGTGACATCTTACCGGCACTGAATATTTCCCAGCAAAACCTTTTGTACTATGCCAGCCTGGCAAATTTCTATACCGTTTACGATCTCCGCAACCTGAAGGCCGGACAGACCCGCCTTTACCTGCTGTGCTATGCCTGGGTTCGTTATCGCCAGTTCAGCGATAACCTGGTGGATGCGATGTTCTTCCATATGAAACAGCTTGAAGATAAGAGCCGCAGCGTGGCTAAACAGCTTATGGCTGATGTACAGGAAAAACATCCAAAATCGGGCGTCTGCTGTCGCTTTATGTTGATGACAGCGTTCCTGACCCCACGACCTTTGGTGAAGTCCGCCGGCGTGCCTGGAAAATCATGCCACGGGAGGCACTGAAAAGTACCGCGCAGCGCATGAGTGTAAAACCCGTCAGCAGACTGGCGCTACAGTGGCAGGCCGTGGACGGTATGACAGCATTAATCCGTCGTCACCTGCGGCCATTATACCTGTCACTCGACCTCACCAGCGTGGTCCGGGACAGTCCGTGGGCTGAGGCGCTGCACTGGCTCCGAATGGTGTTCGACAAAAAGCAGACACTTTCGCAGCGGTCACTTGAGGAATGCCCGCCTGAAACGTTACCCGCACGGCTGCGTCCATATCTGCTGGAATACGGTGAGGATGGTGAACACACAGGCCTGAATGCCGGACGCTATGAGTTCTGGCTCTATCTGACAGTCTCCGGCACCGCCATCTTTCTGATGAACTGGTACAGGAAGGGGAACAGGCCTCCGTGCTGGCTGAAATGAACATCCCATTTTTGCAAAAGCCGATTAAAACGCAGCTAAAGGTGCTGGAGTCCGAACTGCACCGGCAGTGGAAAGCCTTCAACCGTGAGCTGAAGCAGGGGAAGCTAAAACATCTGGAATACGATAAAGAAACGCAGAAGCTGACCTGGCATAAATCAGTGGTCAGTCGTAATAAGGAGCAGAACAAGCGCTTTTATGAGCAGCTACCATTCTGCGATGTGACCGATGTTTTCCGCTTTGTTAACGAACAGTGCCGATTTCTTCATTCTATGAAGCCGCTACAACCCCGTTATGCCAAAAAAGAAGCGCATGCAGACAGCCTGATGGCGGTCATCGTTGCGCAGGCGATGAACCATGGTAATCATGTCATGGCGAGAACCAGCGATATTCCGTTCCATGTTCTGGAAACCACGTACGAACAGTACCTTCGCCTGGCGTCGTTGCTGACGGCCAATGACTGTATCACCGATGCCATAGAAGCACTGCCGGTCTTCCCGCTCTATTCGTTTGATCCGGAGACTCTTTATGGAGCCGTTGACGGGCAGAAATTTGGTGTTGAGCGTCCGACAGTGAAAGCCCGATACTCACGTAAATATTTTGGTCGCGGTAAAGGCATGGTGGCTTACACACTGCTGTGTAACCACATCCCAATCAACGGATACCTGATTGGCACAAACGAGTACGAAGGCCACCATGTCTTTGATATCTGGTACCGCAACACTTCAGCCGTGAAGCCTGCGGCCATTACCGGAGACATGCACAGCATCAACAAGGCCAACTTTGCGATCCTGCACTGGTTTGGCCTTCGATTTGAACCTCATTTTACTGACCTGAACAGACAGTTGTCGGAGTTGTACTGTACCAGAGAGCCCTCGACATATAAGAAGTGCCTGATTCAGCCTGCCGGACAGATTGACCTGGAACTTATTACCCGTGAAAAAAGCAATCTCGAGCGCATTGTCGCCACGCTGGGGCTGAAGGAAATGACGCAGGGAACGCTGATCCGCAAATTATGCACATATACAACGGCTAATCCGACAAGACAGGCAGTATTTGAATATGACCGGCTGGTTCGCAGTATTTACACCCTGAAGTATCTGCGCGATCCCCAACTGGAACGAAACATCCGCCGCTCCCAGAATCGGATTGAATCTTATCACCAGCTCCGTGCTGCCGTCGCCAAAGTCGGTGGAAAGAAAGAGTTAACCGGAAAAACGACATTGAAACAGACATCAGTAATCAGTGCGGGCGGTTGATCTGCAACGCGATCGTTTATTACAACTCAGCGATCCTGTCGCGATTACTGGAACGGCTGGAAGCAGAAGGAAACGACAAGAGCATTGAGGCTTTGACCCGGATATCGCCGGTGGCCTGGCAACATATCTTGCTGAACGGGCATTATACTTTCCAGAGCAGCAATGAAATTATTGACCTGGATGCACTGGTTACCGGGCTGAAACTGAGGTAACGGAAATTTCGGCGGTTCCGGCGTAGAACCCCTAAAATAAAAAGCCAGCTCAGTAAATGACAGCGTTGCGAACCGGTAAGCAGAATATTCCGCAACAGAGAGCAATACACTGCCAGAACCATTGCCAATTTCATTATCGATATCCCATGAAAGCTAAATCGGTTTAGCAACAAGCCACGACTCAGGTTGCGATGAGAGAGGTGTAGCCATTCACGTGCAGTGCGGGATTGCATTTCCCGGTTGTTACGCAGCGATAGCCACATAAGGGAGATCAGACGATTGATAATAAGAACTATGAGGGAGATCGCAGCCATATAAATTGTTTTGCCTGGAGCTAAAATCGGCTGTAAATCAACAGAGTGGGACTGTACTTGTAGCGAGGAAATCAGCAGTTGGTGGGGCAACGGCGACTTAACATTGCAGATATGCCGTTGATACAGCATTACCACATTTGAAGCCCAACTCGCTTCTGTCATAAGAACCGGGTCCGCCCCCTGAAAAAGAAACTGGCTGAAGACATCATTCCTTCGCCAAATCAGGGCCGGTGGTGTTAGTAACTGGGAAGGCATGCTAATTCCTTGCATCGCTTCGAACTGTACTAAATGGTAACGTTAATTTTTTTAAAGTTTCAACTGATTTTTATATAAAGTTTAAAATTATATTTATAATCAGATAATTAGCCATAATGTAGTGATGTGGAGGCAAAGCTCATCACCGTGAATTTTACTGTACGGAAACGTATAATATGGTTATTTTTTAGGCTTTGGCCGTCACCAACATGATGTAAGTTAATTTTAAGTAGCGAAGGAGGGAGAAAAAGGCCTTATTGCTGCATCAACGGGCTTAACAGAGAGCCTGAAAAGGGCAGGCTTCCGTTTCCCGTGCATCGCTGGCTACGATCGCTTACAGGGAACAGGCCCGTAAGGAGACCCTCAGGGCCAACAGGGCGGGACATAACCTTCAGGTGGCAAACACCACTGATGGTGAATCTACCTGACGCACATCTTAACTTAGCCCAGAGGAAGTGCGAACATCATATAATAGTTTAAATCTTTAAATTAACCTCACTGAGAGACTCACTTTTATGGTGGGTTTTTCATTGCGGAAGCATCAGAAAAAGGATGACAAAAGCACTGGGTGGGTACCGAAGATGAGCTGACAGCACGTCTTTATGACCGGATAAACTGCTCATCGCTGAGAGAAAACGCCGTTCCTGATTATGTCATTACAGTTCATACCTTGAGGGTGGGGCTTTACTACTCTATTTCTTATAAGTGCAAAGAGGCATTTAATTTTAAATCTGGAGGAAAAGTTAATACACCAAAAGAGTGTAAAATAAGAGACCATCAGACGTAGCGCTACTGGCTTGATATAGCGCTACGTTTTACGCTAGTTACTTCCCGAATAATTTTTCATGTATCCATCCGTTATTAGTCAGGACGAATACGTTGGTCACCTTCATACCGTCTTTTGCTGAATCGACATCCTTTTTAATCTGACGGTCAGCAGTGAGGATTTCAGGAGTTTTAGCCCATTCAGGAATTTCACTAACTTTATATGAGAATGATACTCTGGAAATTTTCTGGCCCATGGCATCAGATGGCTCAGTGAAATTACTGACTTCGGTTACTGTAGCTTTACCAAAACAGAATCCGCCAATATTTTCACCTCGTATATTTTTTGCCGCATCCGCTTTATAATATTTTTTTCCTTCTTCTGTTAGATCATAACTGTTTACCACGAGATCGTGGGCTTTAATCCCCCACGAAGCATCAATATGTTTGCGCGATAATTCTTTTTCGGTTAGCAGACCTTTTTCCGCCATGGCATGCAATACTTCAGGCATGTTGTTAAAGGAAATTCCATCCGTTTTATACGGGAAATTTGCTTTGATATAACATACCGGATAAACAGTGTCCAGATATTGCTGAGCTGCTTCTTTGAAATTACTTTCAGATGGTTTTTTAGGGTCTTTACAACCACTAAGCGTCAACATGCCGATACATAATAATGGTGTCAGATAACTTACTTTCATATAATTATATCCTTTAAATTTCCTTACCAACCTTTTTCCTTCGCTAGGTGAAGGCATTATAAATGTTACAAAAATTATGCGAAATGTACAACAACGTTAAAAAATACAATGCTTTCGCTCTCCAGTTACTCCGACAAGAATATAACGGACACTCTTGTCGTGTTACAGGCGAAATAGTCAGGCCCGCCAGTGCCACGCACACACCGAGTTCCCACGCGGAGCGCTTGCGGTGATGGTGATGACGGACGTATACAGGCGGTGACGTGATGGTAAATCAGGTTTTTATGTCGTCCAGGCATGTTTGGTGTGTATTATGTTTTTATCTTATCCCCGGTTAGTGATAATACTTGTTCTGTTGCTGTCCGGGGGTGACCTGGCCGCAGCGTTGGTTTCATGTTTTTCCTTAGTATTGCAGCCAGGTAACTTTCCCCGGAGATTCATATGCAGCATTTTACGCCGAAAAAAACTTTATCTTTGTCAGCAAAAACCTGCGATCGATGCCGTCGCCGGGCAGAAAAGGATAATCTGGAATTTCAGGAGTTCCTGACCATTGACCACCGGGCCGGTTATGGCTCGGTTTTTGGTGACGGTAGCCGGTTGCGACTAGATTTGTGCCAGCACTGCGTTAAAGAGATTTTAGGTCAGTGGCTCACTCAACGTGAAGAATTTGATAAGGGAATACAGGCCCTGAATGCCTTTGTTGAACGTACCGGGTTGTTTACCGATGATGAGCATTTCGGCAGTCTCTGAACAAACTCTGTCTGGTTTGAATGGAAGCGTGAAGGAGACAAGAAGCAGCCCTATTTTATCTACCGTAAATACGGCCAGCCAATCCTCATGGCCGC
>OGCP01000647.1_pt1 | contig 13723 bp, 8 predicted proteins | sample 1570191 | NCBI WGS metagenome assembly OGCP01 (sample SAMEA2582180, study PRJEB24529) | metagenome | biome: Human gut stool | place: China | collected 2011
GCCTCTAAAAGCTCCTCCATGGAAAAAGACACGTTCCATTCCTCTGTCATATCCACAAGCCTTCCATCTACCCGGAGCAGCAACTGCCTTTTTGGCACATAATGGATATCGGAAGCTCCTTTTTTTCCTGCCTCTTCTAAAATCTTATAAAATTCCTGTAAAAATCCGGTAGTAGCACTCTGCATGATCATCCTCGACTTTCTTCTATGTATTATTGCCATGATTTTTTCTCTTGTATATACATTGCACTGCTCTTTTTGCAGGTGTAACGATAGTTTCTACACTTACACCATCATACAACAATCCGGCATAAAAAAAAAGATGTCAGCTGACATCTTCTCTATCTAAAATAAGCAGGACGATAAGCCGGGTTATGTCCGTCTGCAAATGCAGACACGAATGATCATCTTTCTAGAATGACTGTTGCCAGCCATTTCAAGCGACCTACCTAAAGCTGGCGGGCCACGTCAACGCTTTTGTTCGGTCTTGCTTCGAATGGGGTTTACATATGCCCCTCCTGTTACCAGAAAGGCGGTAGTCTCTTACACTGCCCTTCCACCCTTACCAGATTCTGGTCAAGCCAGAATCGGCGGTATATTTCTGTTGCACTTTCCTTGGAGTCGCCTCCACCGGACGTTATCCGGCATCCTGCCCTGTGAAGCCCGGACTTTCCTCACCTGCGGTCTTTCGACACTTGCAGCCGCGATCATCTGTACTACTCACATTTATTAGTATTATTAAGTTAATTGTAACTTTGTAAACATCTAACGCCTACTTAATGAACATAGCATCCCCAAAACTAAAGAATCTATAACGTTCTTTTACTGCAACTTCATAAGCATTAAGAACATTTTCTCTTCCTGCAAGTGCTGACACAAGCATTACAAGAGTTGATTCTGGGAGATGGAAATTAGTTATAAGACAATCTATTGCCTTAAACTTATAACCTGGATATATAAATATTTCTGTCCAGCCACTCTTAACTGGTATATGTCCATTTTCATCAGCTACTGATTCAAGAGTTCTTGTGCTTGTAGTTCCTACAGCAATAACTCTTCCACCATTAGCCTTGGTATTATTAATTATATCTGCTGCTTCTTTATCAACCTGATAGAATTCTGAGTGCATATGATGATCAAGTATATTCTCAACCTTAACTGGTCTGAATGTTCCAAGACCTACGTGAAGAGTAACTCTTGCAATCTTCACTCCCATATCTTCTATCTGTTTAAGCAGTTCTTTTGTAAAATGTAGTCCTGCCGTAGGTGCTGCTGCTGAACCCTCGTGCTTGGCATATACTGTCTGATAGCGGTTCTTATCTTCAAGCTTATGTGTGATATATGGTGGAAGCGGCATCTGTCCTAGTTCATCAAGAATTTCCTCAAATATGCCATCATAACTAAACTGTATAAGTCTGTTACCTTCCTCAACTATATCAATAATCTCACCTGTAAGCTTTCCGCCACCAAATACTATCCTTGCACCAACCTTGCATTTCTTTCCTGGCTTAACAAGGACTTCCCACGTATCCTGTCTGTCTTCAAGTCTTTTTAACAAAAGCACTTCAATGGCAGCACCTGTTCCTTCTTTCTCACCGATAAGTCTTGCAGGTATAACCTTAGTATCATTAATTACAAGGCAGTCACCCGGCTTAAGATATTCTGTTATATCCCTAAATATCTTGTGTTCTATAGCTCCTGTGTTCTTATCAAGAACCATCAATCTGGAGCTTGAACGGTCTGACAGAGGGTCTTGTGCTATAAGTTCCTCTGGCAGATCATAATAAAAATCATGTAAATCCATAATAATCCTCTATTCAGATTGTGCACTCTATATTCACTACATACGAAGTTCGATTCCATTATCACTTAAGTCTTTATATATCTTCTCCATTACTGGTGTGATATCCTTATCCTCAAGTGTTCTGTCCTTAGCTCTGAAAGATATTGAATATGCTACTGACTTGTAGCCCTCTTTAATCTGGGCACCTTCATATATATCAAATAACTTGTAACTCTCAAGTATGCTTCCGCCGCGTTTCTCGATTATCTTCTCAATCTTTCCTACAAGAACTGACTTAGGCATAACCATACTTATATCCCTTGTAACTGCTGGGAACTTGGCAATACCCTCAAACTTTCTGTCAAAGCTTGCCATCTTAGTTACAATTGAAAGGTCAATAACAACAATATATGTTCTGTCGCCTAATGAATAAGTATCTGCTACATCTGGATGTAATTCACCCATATAGCCAATCTTTGTTCCATCATAGATAATCTCTGCCTGACGTCCTGGGTGAAGGAATGTAATTCCTGCCTCTGGATTGTATTCCGGCTTAACTCTCATTCCAATTCTTTCAAGGAATTCTTCAACTACACCCTTCATCTGGAAGAAATCAACATCTCCAAATGCTCCAAGCGTGAACATAACTCTCTCATCTGGAAGCTCGTTAACATCATCTGCTGCAAGATATACCTTTGCAAGCTCATATAACTTAACATTCTTATTACGTCTGTTATAGTTAGTTGATAATGATGTAAGCATACCATTAACAGGAAGTGTTCTCATTATTGAGAAATCTTCTCCTAATGGATTAGAGATAACCACTGTCTTTCTGTATTCTGAGTCGGCCGCAAGCTTAAGCTTATCAAATACCTTAGGGCTTTCAAATGAATATGTCATAGCCTGTGAGAATCCACAGAACTGTGCAACTTCACCTGCTACATCTTCAATACTTCTCTCAAATGGTATCTTACCCATTGTTGTAGAACCCTTTGGAAGTGTTGTAGGAATATTATCATATCCGAAGAATCTTGCTACCTCCTCTGCAATATCTGCATCTCTGTTAAGATCCTGTCTAAATGTAGGAATAATAAGCTCATTAGAAGCTTCATCATATTCTACTTCAAGTCTCTTGAAATATGAAAGCATATCTTCCTTTGATACATTTGTTCCAAGAAGTGCATTATACTTATCTGGTTCAAATGATATTCTCTTCTTAGATACCGGCTCATCATATATATCAACAACACCGCCAACTACTTCACCTGCACCTAACTGTTCTATAAGGTCACACGCCCTGTTCATAGCTTCAAGTGCAAGTTCTGGGTCAAGTCCCTTTTCAAACTTACCAGCAGCATCTGTTCTTAAGCCTATCTTCTTAGATGACTTTCTTATGTTAGTACCATCAAATGTAGCTGCCTCAAAAAGCATAGTCTTAACATCATCTGTTATCATTGAGTTCTCACCACCCATAATACCAGCAAGACCAATAGCCTTTTCTCCATCACATATAAGAAGTGCTTCTGAATCAAGTGTTCTTTCCTGTCCATCAAGTGTAACGAACTTCTCATTCTCAGCAGCAGTTCTTACAATAATCTTCTTATCAGCGATTGTATCATAATCATAAGCGTGCATTGGCTGACCATATTCTTCCATAACATAGTTAGTGATATCAACAATGTTGTTGATTGGTCTGATACCTGCTGTCATAAGTCTTTGCTGCATCCACTTTGGTGATGGAGCAAGCTTTATATTCTTAACAACTCTTGCTGTATATCTCTTGCAAAGCTGCTTAGCTGCTACTTCAATCTTAATATAGTCATTAACATCTTCGCTATTGCCTGTAGCATTAACAACTGGAGGATTGAATGGCTTTCTGAATGTAGCTGCTGCCTCTCTTGCGATACCAAGGATACTATAGCAGTCTACACGGTTGTTAGTAATCTCATATTCAAATACTGTATCATCAAGTCCAAGATATTCTACAGCACTCTCTCCTACTTTGGCATCATCACCAAATATATAAATACCATTTTCTGCTGCATCTGGATAGAATTCTCTTGATGAACCAAGTTCTTCAATTGAACACATCATTCCATAAGACTCAACGCCTCTTAACTTGCCTTTTTTAATCTTAATTCCATCTTCTGGAAGTGGACTTCCATCGTGTCCGCCAGCCACACGTCCGCCGTCAAGAACAACTGGAACTTTCTGTCCACTTGTTCCTGGTTCAATATTAGGCGCACCTGTAACTATCTGAACAGTTTCATTTCCTACATTCACCTGACATACTACAAGCTTGTCTGCATCTGGATGTCTTTCTACTGAAACAATCTGTCCTACAACAATTTTATCCAGATTTTTATCAAGCTCATTAAAACATTCTACCTTAGTACCTGAAAGAGTCATAGCATCTCTGAATTCCTGATTTGTACACTCTAAACCTGGAACAAGGTCCTTTATCCATTTAATAGATGTATCCATACTTATCCTCCACTTATTATTAATTAGAACTGCTTTAAGAATCTTGTATCATTCTCGTATAACAATCTCATATCATCGATTTCGTATTTAAGAAGGGCAACTCTTTCAAGACCTACGCCAAACGCAAAACCTGTATATTTATCTTTATCAATTCCGCACATTTCAAATACATGTGGGTGAACCATTCCGCAGCCAAGTATTTCAATCCAGCCCTCACCCTTACAGAAACGGCATCCCTTGCCGCCACATTTAAAGCAGCTTACATCCATCTCGGCACTAGGCTCTGTGAATGGGAAATGATGTGGTCTGAACTTAACCTTAGTATCTTCACCGAATAACTCCTTAGCGAATTCTGCAAGTGTTCCCTTAAGGTCAGCAAAGGTTATGTTCTCATCAATTACAAGACCTTCAACCTGATGGAAGCAAGGTGAATGGGTTGCATCAACTTCATCTGCTCTGTATACACGTCCAGGTGAAATCATTCTTATTGGAAGTCTGCCTTTTTCCATAACTCTTGCCTGAACAGGTGATGTCTGTGTTCTAAGAACAACTTTATCATTGATATAGAATGTATCCTGTTCATCTTTTGCTGGATGGTTAGCTGGAATATTAAGTGCCTCAAAGTTGTAATAATCATATTCTACCTCTGGACCTTCTACAACTTCGTATCCCATTCCTATAAATATCTTTTCTATTTCTTCACGCGCAAGCATATTAGGATGTTTATGTCCAAGTTCAGCTTTCTTGGCTGGAAGTGTTACATCAATTACCTCTGCCTTCATCTGAAGCTCTCTCTTCTTGGCAGCAAGCTCTTTCCTGGCAGCCTCTAATACTTCTTCAATTGCCTGTCTTGTTTCGTTGACAATCTGTCCAACCTTAGGTCTGTCCTCAGGAGCTACCTCCTTCATACCCTTTAAAACTTCAGTAAGCTCGCCTTTTTTACCAAGAAAAGCAACTCTGATATCATTTAACTTATCAAGAGAATCTGTTGCCTTTATCTGTGACAACGCATTTTCTTTGATTGCATCAAGTCTTTCTTTCATCTTATCCTCCTTCTTGCGCTATTTACACATTGTTAATCATTTCGCAAAAAACCACTCTTAATTGTAACACAATGCTCATATTTCGCAAGTATTATTTTAATTATTCTTATGTCTTTTCTCATAAATCTCAAGAACCTGCATAGCTTCCTTGGCATGCACCTTATTCTTTTTAGTCACATTTTTAATATTATTTCTTGCATCTTCTATTCTTGATTCATTATATTCTATCTGTTCTCTTAACTTCTGGCGTCTTATGGAAAGATTATGTCTTACCTCTACCATTTCTTTAGGATTAAGTATCGCCTTAACTTGTCCTATCCATATATGTGTATCAATTACACCAAGCTGTCTTAATATATCTGTAAGCTCCGCTTCTGCCTCATTAAGATTACTTGTTATCTCAAGTATTTTACGTTGTTCATCTTTCATCTCAACATATGCCTGAAACTTCTGCTCAAGCTCAAATGCACTCTTTACCGCATATTTGCTATATTCATATTCAAGCACATTTACAGCATTTACATACTTTATCTTGTACTTATTAAGAAGTGCTGTTGCTTTATTAAGCTTTACCTCTGTCACATACACTTTTCGTTCTGTTGATTTAAGATAAGCAAACAGGCCAAGCGAAAGCGTAAGTGCAAGTATTACAACTGTTATGAACATTCCAATGTGTTCATCATCTGGTGAAGCCGCTGATATAAGAAGAAATATAACAAACACCCCTACAAGAAGTGCCAGCATAAGTACTGAATACTTCTTAATTCTAAGCTGTTTTTTCACAAGGTCATTTGCCTCTATACGATACATTGACCTCTCACCCTTAATCATTCTTACATTCTTTAATACTGTATTGTAATCTTCTTCATCGTGCCTCAGCTTTACAAGTGCCTCTGGAAAATCTTCCTCATAAGCTTCCATCATACGGTACACTTTGTTGGAAAGCTTGTTCTCCGGTGATTTAAAAATACGCCTGTCAACCGACAGATTATCAACACGGTCTGCCGCATACATAAGCTTAAGCTTTATATCTTCCGGTGCATTCTCGATTCTTTGTATATCCTCATAATAATCAGTTACACTGTCATATTCTACCTTGGCATTCTCTATATATCTTGAAGCTTCCTCCATAATATCACACTGGCTTTTAACAAAGCTCCCAACCTCTGAGCCTGTAAATCCTGCCGTGTCAACCTCTTCAAGATTATCCTGCGTATTATTGACCGCTCCGCCAAGATTAACCTTATCAACTGTTCTTATAAGCGTCTGTGCCTGTATACTGTTAAGCAGGTGGTCATATTTTTCTTCTTCCTTTAACGCATCTGCCTGCTGTTTCTTAGTCTTTTCTGTCAGCCCTCTGGATTCATCAGCAGATGCATCACTGCCAGCCGTCTTATATAATTCTTCTTCCAGATCATCATTATGATTACTGCCAGTATACGAACCCACCTGATAGCTGTGTATCATATCATTAATAGAACGATTATTTCTAAATCCATTCTCATCTTCATACACAAGCTCCTCAAGGTCTTTTAAATCCTCATCACTGTCATAATTATTTTTTAAGAATTTGAATAATCCCACTTGTCTTATCACCTCGCAGTATATTTATAATAATCCTGTTTCCAATTGGTAAGAATATCATCTAATACTTTATGATACCCTGCCACATCTCCTGCATTTTTATACTTCTCTGTGTCATTAAGCTTTCTAATCTCGTCCTGATAAGCAGCATTATCCATAAGCTGTTCTATCTTTCTTCTTATGATATACTCCTCCTCTGGCACATCTTCATTAATAACACTTCCGTCTTTATCCATAAACCACTTTGCCGCAAGGTAACACTTGTATGAATTCTTATGCTGTCCTATCTCATATGCTTTCATAAAGCTGTATGAAGCCTCATTATATAAGAACATTCTTGCAAGTGCAACACCCATATTATGGTACACACCTGCTAAGAACGCTGCCGGGGCAGCATTGCTGTATTCATCTATAATCTGCTTATAACAGTCAACCGCCTTATAGAAGCACTCATTAGAAAGAAAACTGTCCCCTCTTAATCCAAGTCTTTCATAAGCATTCTGATTATCAAGCGTATTCAGTATTTCGCTTATCTTTTCAATCTGTTCCAAAGAATAATAATCAACTGATTTAAGTATTGTGACAAGCATACTTGCCAACAGCTCATTATTACTTTTCATTATGGTTAATCTCTGGGCAAGTGCTGTATTTCCCACTTCATCCCTAAGAAATGTTATAAGCTCATCATTGATAAAATCATTAGTAAGTATATATATATTATTGTAAATATAATAACACAGTTCTTCTTCTGTATACAATCTGATACCTGACTGCATTATATATAAAGGATTGTCTGCAACCTTACCCCTGCACAAAATCATTGCACTCATACATCTGCCTCACTTAAATCCAGTTCTTCAACTATAACACTATCCGATGCCTGATATATCTCACCAAAACCAAGGTCTTTTACTGTAACAATACATTTATCCTGTGAAGATGCCTTTACATTCATTGATATTCTTGTTGTCTTTCCTTCCCTGTAAGGAATAGAGCTTATATCAACCTGCTTTTCTATATATTTTCCGTCCGGCCATATAATCTGGAAATTTATAACCGACACATCTTCAATAATAAAATCAATTGTTCTTTCTGCCATATACCAGTTAGTTCCCATTTTGACAATTCTAAACTTCATAGGACGTCCGTGTTCTGATATATCCGTTTCAATATCAGCTTTTATCCTGCCATCTGTAAGAAGGCACACATTACCAAATACCTGTGGAGATATATACTCCAACGCTGCAAAGCACGCACCTCTTACATATAAATTCTGCCCAACAAATGCTTTTCTTCCTGCAACTAATACTTTGGTGAATTCATCTGGAAGCCTGTCCACATCAAATCCCATACCTGTAAGATATACACTTGAAGCCCTGTGCTTCTTAAAATATTCTGTCATATACAAGGTAACGGAATGCGAAGCCTTTTCTATTGTACTTCCTTCAGGCTGGCTTAATGTATGCTCCTGTAATATGTACTGCATATCACCAATCTTATTGCAGTACAATCTGTATACATCAATTCCCGAAGCATTGTAATCCATAAGCACTGTACCATTCTGATAAAGTTCCTTCTTCTGGCTGTACGCATAATATGCAAAGCTTTCTATTCTGCTTATTATCTGGTACTGCTCATTTGCAACACCTGCATTGTACAGCTCCTCCTTTACAATCTCCAGTGTATCTTTGGTAAAATCAGGAACAACAACACATATAGAAGCTACACTGCTGGCATTTTTCTTATTAATAACAGCTTTTATATTCTCTGATAAAGTTTTGTCTTTTTCGGTATCTGCTGCCACTGGTGCTTTTAACTCACTGTCATACACACACATCTGTATATTATCCTCAAGCAGCTCCACTCCTATTATCAAATCTGTATCGTTCATAACTATCTCCATTCTTAGCAGGAATTTAGTCTTACTGCCTCATATTCTCTGGTACAAACAACTGCTTTGTCACATAATCTTCTACTGCATAGCTTTCCATAAGCTTCTTTAATGTAACCATATCCCTTAGCTCCTCGCTTGCAAGACATTCATTAATTGCATCAAATCTGCCCTTATTATCTCCATCATTAAGGTTATCGTACAATATGTTATATTCCTTCGTATTAGTGTCTGTTCCAATTGTATAATTATATATAACCTTGTCGTTATAGAACAATGAAAGTCTGTATGTAAATACTCCGCAGTTATCACATTTCATAACTGCACTTGCATATTCTTTAGCATCATTAACTTTATAATTAATGACAACCTTATTATCAGGATTGCCATAATACTCAATCACTGTAACACCACAGGCATTATACGGTATATTAAGAACACCATTAAAACGTTTATAATAATCATAGATTATCTCTTTTGCACATAATTCATCAAGAATGTTCTGTGCTACGTCTTAAATGTCCGGTTTATTCAATTCTTTTATATTCTCTGATACTTTTTTAAGCCACGCAGCAAGGCATATTACAGGAATACCAATCTTATCTTTGTAACATTCTTTTACAACCGTAAATGTTATGTCACTTACATTTTTTCCTTTAATAAAATATAAAAATGAATTATAAGCTATATATGCTTTGGCTATCAGCTGTGATGCACCTTTATTATAATAATCTGTAAATATCTGTGTAAGCTTATCATAATAATCTTTATCCTGAGTAAACATATACTGTGAGATAACCCTCTCAGAAAGATTTTTAATATTTACGCCAAAATCAGATGCACTCTTCCACAACCTGTACATATCCTTGTCTGAACCATTATAATTATCAACCATATATTCAAGTACCAGCTCATTATACAGATGATTCCTGAACACATATTCACACAATATATCTTTATAGCTTTCCTTATTAACCGAAGCAGTAAGCTCGTGTACTATGAACTTAAACATCTTGCCTGCTGGAACTATTGTATAGCCGTAGCGTTCCATAAGTTCCCTTGCCTCATAATACATTCCGTACTCCAAAAGTATTTCAATAAGCCCCTGTGCCGTATTGATATCAAGACCATCTTTAATAAGGTCACTGTACTCATCATTAAAGGTTTCACCTTCATAATATTCTTTATAATATTCAATAAGCCACGAATTAATAAGTTGTCGGTATTCGTATGTAACTCCTTTAACCATCGCTGCTTTCTTATATATAGATGGTGTATCCGCATTATATATATGCTTCTTTCTGCAATAATCTGCTCTGAATAAAGCTATATATGGCTCTTCAATGTCATATTCATCTAACAATGTTATATCCAGTGGTTCTTCTAATATCTTTTCTATCTCATAATTGACAGTGTTTCTTCTTATAACTCCGTCCGTACAGATAAACGCCATAGAACAGTTAGAGATATAAAGCGGAATATATATATCATTGCCTGTCATCTCATATATTGCAGGCTCTTTCATATAGCCGCATTTTACTATAACAGCTTTTACTTTACTGCAATCAGCAGTTACACGATACATAAATCTTAACTTAACCGCATATTCTGCTGTTTCATTATTGATAAGCTGTGGCTTTAAAAATTGTCTGTAAAGATACATAAGGTCATTATTGATACAGCCGGCCTTTAACTGCTCATAAAGATACAGTTCTATCATCTGCTCGTACGAATCATATATATCCTTATAGAATGCTTTATTATAGACAACATTGGCATATAAGAAGGACTTCCATTCATAATTAATACCTGAATCATATGTAAAATACAAAAGGACAATTCTTGGAATTCTCACCTTTATATCTTTCTTTATACTTGCCATATAGAACTCATATAATCTTGTTATTCTTATGCCTCTAAGAACCGCTTTCTCATAAAATGGAAATGCTTCCTCACCAGCTATTCCTTCCCTTACCATATGTGATATTAATACTTCTAATATGTCATCTTCTTCATATATTGTATAAAGTTTTTTTAATATCTCTATATTATCTTTATTAGTAATTCTTTCATTGGAAATTACAGCCGCTGCCTGCTTTGCAAGCTTTTCTGTAATCATATTGTACTTTATACCAAATGCTATCACCTGAATCTCAAATCTGTTAAACAGCCTTAACAGCTCTGGCTGTGCATTATATATATTAAGTGCCTCTAAATACATAACCGGGCTTATACAGCCATCATTAAAGCAATCCTTTATTCTTATAAGCTTAATGCTCTTGTTATTCTCAGACTGTCCGTCTATATAGAATAATATCCACAAAAGCACCCAGCTGTCATATCCGTGTTCATAACACTCTGTAACTATCTGGGCTACATCTGATGTATATCCTGCATCTTTTCTTTCAAGCGTGCTTACATAAAGGTAAAGACTGTATAACTCAATATGATTATCAACATCGCTTAATACCCTGTCCTTAATGTTCTCAAGAATTCTGCTTCCATTGTAATCATCACCTGATATAAAATTAACACCAGCCTGCAATACGTCAAATATTATGTCCGATTTCTTCAATCCACGAACTCTGTCAAGAATTTTATTAGTGTTAATAACCCATTCCTGCTTGGTTATGCGTTTCATTCTGAACTGGAGATATTCTGCTGGAAACGGCCCCAACCGGAATCTTTCCTCTTTGTGTTCATCAAAGCCGCTGTCATTAACAATCTCTTTTCCATTTATTGTAATCTCTATTACTTCCTGATGACTGTAAGAGCTTATTATAATATACGCATAGTTATTGCCTGCATGAAGAAGCTTATCATCTATTATATAATCCAGCTCATATACATCACCTATGAAATCATCAGAAGTTATTATTCCTCTTTTCATCTTAATAAATGGTGCTTCACACTGTACGTCAAGCTTTATATAGCCCCAGCCGTTCTTTTCTATAATTATGCTGTCCTTTTCGTTAGCACCATCTATATTATAATCTCTTATATTATTATCAACACTGAAAGTAAGAGCAGACTTTTTCTTAATTGCTATTAAGAACTCCTCCATTGACTCATATACATTTTCTCTGTCATACAGGACATCGTAAAGATTATTTAATACATCATCACCCTGTAAGAATATTTTTTTGAATTTATCGGATCTGTATAAGCTTACTGCTTCTTCTTTATTAACCTGCACAAGATTAGTAAAATGGAACAGGTTATCCGCTTTTCCAAGGCTTGTATCTACTGTTTCTTTAACTGCTGTAAAGCTGTATAATACCTCTTTCTCTCCAGCATTAGTAACAAGCGTGAACTCTCCTTCTATGCTGTCCCCCTCTGAAAGTCCCCTTGCATCTATAACGTATTTAATATAACTGTCTTTTCCCGCAAATGACGGTGTAAGCACTGTCACCTTGGCATTATCAGAGTATACTACCCCCTTAATTACATCTTGCGCCTGTATATGAAATTCTGCATTATGTATTGTGTCACAGATAACATCTTCTATAATAACATCATCAGGTTGTATTATATCTGGAATGTCATATCTGAACTTTCCTCTTGAAAGTCTGTTAATATACTCTCTCATCAGTTCTACGTCTCCGAATTAATCTTTTTTAAATGTGTCTTTATCTGCTTCTCATAGCCATTATCTGTTGGTTCATAGAACTTTACGTCCTCAAGTCCATCAGGTAAATACTGTTGCTTCACATAGTGGTTAGGATAATCGTGTGCATATTTATAACCTATGCCGTGTCCTAACTTTGAAGCACTCTTATAATGTGCATCCTGCAAATGTGCCGGCACAGGTGCTGTCTTGGTTGTCTTAACAAGTTCCATAGCCTTGTCAACTGCCATATAACAAGAGTTGCTCTTAGGTGCACAGGCAACATATAACGCCGCCTGTGAAAGAATTATCCTTGCCTCCGGCATACCTATCCTCTCAACTGCAAGTGCTGCATTCGTAGCAACAACTAATGCGTAAGGGTCTGCATTGCCTACATCTTCACTTGCACATATCATTATTCTTCTTGCAATAAACTTTATATCTTCACCTGCATATAACATCTTTGCCAGATAATAACTTACTGCATCAGGGTCAGACCCCCTCATACTTTTAATAAACGCTGATATGGTATCATAATGATTATCACCCGTCTTATCATATCGGACAGCCCTTTTTTGTATACACTGTTCTGCTGTCTTTAAATCTATATGTATAAGTCCGTCATCTGACCTGTCAGTTGTAAGTATTCCAAGTTCTATCGCATTAAGTGCACTTCTTGCATCGCCATTTGCTATATCAGCAAGAAACTCCAAAGCCTCATCATCTATGTCAGCCTTGTAGCTTCCCATACCTCTTTCTTTATCGTATACAGCTCTCTTTAGTATCTCTTTGATATCTTCCTTTGACAATGGCTTTAACTCAAATATTATAGACCTTGAAATCAAGGCTCCATTAACCTCAAAATATGGATTTTCTGTTGTTGCACCAACAAGCACAATAGTTCCGTCTTCCACGAATGGCAGAAGATAATCCTGCTGCCCCTTATTAAACCTATGTATCTCATCTACAAAAAGTATTGTCTTCTTACCATACATTCCAAGATTATTTTTCGCCCTCTCTACAACATCTTCCATCTCTTTCTTGCCTGCTACTGTAGCATTAATCTGACAGAAATCCGCACTTGTCGTATTGGCAATAACCTTGGCTAATGTAGTCTTTCCAGTTCCAGGAGGTCCATAAAATATAATAGAGCTTAATTTATCCGCCTTTATAGCCCTGTATAAAAGCTTATCCTTACCAACAATATGCTGTTGTCCTACAACTTCTTCCAAAGTTCTTGGTCTTAATCTCATCGCAAGAGGAGAATCATTCTCCTGATAGATCGGAAGAGCGTCGTGTAGGGAAAGAGTGTAGATCTCGGTGGTCGCCGTA
>OGCP01000661.1_pt1 | contig 13449 bp, 10 predicted proteins | sample 1570191 | NCBI WGS metagenome assembly OGCP01 (sample SAMEA2582180, study PRJEB24529) | metagenome | biome: Human gut stool | place: China | collected 2011
AAACGGGTGGTCGGCGCGGGTGTCGCGGGCGTGGCCGCTGGCGCGCACCATCGGGCCTACGTTGCTGAAGTCGCGGGCGATTTCCGGGTCCAGACGGCCAATACCGACGGTACGCTGTTCCATATTCGGCGTGCTGAGCAGCATATCCACCAGCTCCTGCACGTCGCGACGCATCTGCTGCGCCAGCTGACGGGTCTGGATCATGTCCTCTTTCAGCAGGTCGCGGCGGATCCCGCCGATCAGGTTCAGGCCGTAGGTTTTACGCGCACCGGTAAGGATCTCTGCCATTTTCATGGAGGTTTCACGCACGCGGAAGAACTGCATAAAGCCGGAGTCAAAGCCGGTAAAGTGGCAGGCCAGACCGAGGTTCAGCAGGTGCGAGTGCAGGCGTTCCACCTCCAGCAGAATGGCGCGGATCATCTGCGCCCGCTCCGGCACCACGATGCCCATCGCGTTCTCCACCGAGGTGGTGTAAGCGGTGCTGTGGGCGAAGCCGCAGATGCCGCACACCCGGTCCGACAGGAAGGTCACTTCGTTATAACCCATGCGGGTTTCCGCCAGCTTTTCCATCCCGCGATGGACGTAGAACAGGCGGTAGTCGGCGTCGATAATGTTCTCGCCGTCAACGAACAGGCGGAAGTGGCCAGGTTCATCAGAGGTGACGTGCAGCGGGCCAATCGGCACCACGTTGTTTTTCTTGCTGCCGAGCTCGTTAATAAACTCGTAGGTTTCGGCGTCGGTGGTCGGCGCCGGACGCTGGCGATAATCCATGCTGTCTTTGCGCAGCGGATAGAGTTCGTCCGGCCAGTCGTCCGGCAGCACCAGCCGGCGTTCGTCCGGCAGGCCGACCGGCACCAGGCCGTACATATCACGCACTTCGCGCTCGCCCCATACCGCCGCCGGGACGCGCGGCGTCACCGACGGGTATTCCGGTTTGTTGGCGTCCACTTCCACGCGCACGGTGATCCAGCATTTGGTGCCCTGCTCCATCGACAGCACGTAATAGACCGCGTAGTGGCCGTTGAGCTTACGTTCATCGTTGCCGAACAGCACCGACAGCCAGCCGCCCTGCTGGTAGTAGAGAAACTCCACCACTTCCGGCAGGTAGTTGACCTTCACGGTGATGGTTAACTGGTCTTTGGTCTGCCAGGCTTCGTCCAGCACCACGCCGGGAAAGGCCTGGTGCAGCGCCGCAAGGTAGTGTTGACCTATTTTTTCTTCAGACATGCTCAAACTCTCTTTAATCACGCCGCCAGCAAGGAGACGAACGCTAAAAATGCAAAGCCAAACCCAGCCCAGGTAATGCGCGGAGTAATATCAAGACGCAGACGGGCCATGCTGTTTTCGAACAGCGCGATAACCAGGACGCCGACCACCAGTTTGACGATGGCAATCACCAGCGCCAGCAGCAGTCCACCAGCGGTGAAGGTTTCCATTTGTCCCCACGGAATAAACACCCCGACGAACATCTGCAGCACCACCAACTGTTTCAGGCTGATACCCCATTTCATGACGCCAAAGCCGCTGCCGCTGTACTCAGAGAGCGGACCTTCCTGCAACTCCTGCTCGGCTTCCGCCAGGTCGAACGGCAGTTTGCCCATTTCGATAAAGGTGGCGAATGCACAGGCACAGAGCGCCAGCACCAGCGGGATGCTCTGGCTCAGCGGCCAGTGATAAACGGTGTCGGTGATGTTGCTGATGTTGGTGGAACCGGCAACCTGTGCGGCAACCCACAGACCAAGCAGCAGCATCGGTTCGACCAGCACGCCAAGCATCGCTTCACGGCTCGCGCCGATAGCAGTAAACGGGCTACCGGTATCCAGACCGGAAATGGCAAAGAAGAAACGCGCGATGGCAAAGAGATACAGTAAGGTGATCAAATCGCCCAGTTGCGGCAGCGGAGAACCGACGGTCACCACCGGCAGCGCAGTAGCGATAGTCAGCATGACGCCCACCATCACATACGGCGTCAGGCGGAACACCCAGCCGGAGGCATCCGGGCCAACGCTCTGGCGGCCCAGCAGTTTGATAATGTCACGATACTCCTGCAACACACCCGGCCCACGACGGTTATGTAAGCGGGCTCGCGCCACGCGGGTAATACCGGAGAGCAGCGGCGCAACGGCAAATAGCACCAGCGCCTGAATTAACGGATATAAAACACTCATTCTCAGGCTCCTCGTGAAACAATAATCACCACCAGCACCGCCAGCTCAACCAGCGCGATCCCGCGCAGCAGCGCCGGCGCCGAGGCCGATTGCCAGCCCGGCACCAGACGCACCGGGTTCAGCCAGTGACGCAGCTTCAGCAACGGCGCAAAGGCCTCTTTCACCGGCATGGCAAAGCCGTGGGCCGTTACCACCATCGACTGCTCGTGGTCGTAACCGCAGACCCACGCCGCGCCGCGCGAGCGCGCCGCCAGGCGATCGCCTTTAAAGAAGATCATCAGCAGGAACGGCAGCAGCGGGCAGGCGATAAGCAGCAGCGCGATCATCGGCTGCGACACCACGCTCGATACCTGAGCCTGCACCGGGAAGGCGCCGCTCACCAGCGGCAGCAGCCACGGCGCGGCGATGCCGCCAACGAGGCAGAACACAGCCGCCAGCACCACGCTCAGGGTCATCAGCCAGGGGGCGCAGGTGGCGTATTCCGCCTCTTTCGTCCGCGGCGCGCCGAGGAAGGTCACGCCGTAGACTTTCGCCATACACATCACCGCCAGTGCGCCAGTGATCGCCAGGCCAACGGCCAGTAGCGGCCCCAGCAAACGGCCGATAAACAGGTCGCCAGTGCTCATTTTGAAGAAGGATTGATAGATAACCCACTCGCCGGCGAAGCCGTTCAGCGGCGGCAGGGCAGCCATTGCCATCAGCCCCACCAGCATGGCGAGGGAGATCAGCGGCATTTTTTTACCGATGCCGCCCAGCTTCTCGATATCGCGATGACCGGTGCGGAACCACACCGCTCCGGCACCGAGGAACAGCGTGGTTTTGAACAGGCTGTGGTTAATCAGGTGATACATGCCGCCGATAAAGCCCAGCACCATCAGCGTGCTGTTGCGGGTCGCCACGCCGGTGACGAAGGCGCCCAGCCCCAGCAGGATAATGCCGATATTCTCCAGGGTGTGATAGGCCAGCAGGCGCTGAATGTTATGCTCCATCAGCGCATACAGTCCGCCGATAAAGGCGGTGATCATCCCCAGCGCCAGCAGCATCACGCCCCACCACAGCGGCGGCACGCCGCCGGCCAGCGAAACGGTCAGCATGCCGTACAGACCAACCTTCATTACCACCGTGGAAAACAGCGCGGCGGCCGGCGCGCTGGCCCCGGCGTGAGCCTGCGGCGCCCAGCCGTGCAGCGGGATCGCCCCGGCCAGCAGGGCGAACCCCACCAGACCCGGCAGCCAGAGCAGCGGGTTCTGCATCATATCCACCGCCTGAAGGTTGATCTGCGCCAGCTCGAGGGTGCCGTAGGTTGACCACACCAGCCAGCAGGTCCAGGCCATCAGCAGAGTACCGAGACGCCCCAGGGCAAACCACAGCTTACCGGAGGCGGCGCAGCCGGTGAGAAACGCCGCGCAGAGCGCCATGATCTCCGCCATCACCACCAGTGAACCGATATTGGTCACCACCACCGCGCAGGTCGCGGCGGCCAGCAGCAGGTTGACCAGCGGGCCGTTGGCCTTCACCTGCGGGTGGCGATGCCAGCTAATATTGAACAATGACACCGGCAGCGCCGACAGGCCGATGGCCAGCAGCCACAGCGCGTTGACGCCCCCCACCCGTATCGTCAGGTGGAGAAACTGCAGCATGCCGCCGTGGATCCGCTCCGGCATCAGCGGCGCCGCCGGCGACCACCAGCATGGCGCTGGCCACCGCGCCGCCGATCCCGGCAATGGCGCCGCTGAGCGGTTTGCGCATGGCAAACAGAAAGGCCAGTACGGCGCTGGCGGCATACCACGCCACCGCCTGATTCACTAATCCAATTACACTCATTCCCTCTCCCCCTGTTGCGCCTGGAACAGCGACAAGTCGCCAAGGTCGGTATTAAAGGTCAGCTGGCGTTTACGCTTGCTGGCCTGGGCGATATCACGGCTATCCACCAGCATCAGCGCGTTGGTCGGACAGGTCCGCACGCAGGCCGGGCCCTGGTCATCGAAGTGGCAGAGGTCGCATTTCACGGCAATAGCGCGCACGCCCGGTACCCAGTCGAGCAGCGAGCTGACGCGGCGCCGGCGGCGCGGGGGGCGCCAGCCGGGTATTGGCATTCGCCGGGATATCCAGCGGGCGGCTGCCGGAAAATTCAATGGCGCCGAACGGGCAGGCAATGCCGCACAGTTTGCAGCTTACGCACAGGCTCTCGTTGAGCTGGACCGCGCCATCGACGCGCTGGATGGCGTTAACCGGGCAGACGGTGGCGCAGGGAGCATCTTCACAGTGGTGGCACATTTGCGGTGCCGATTCTTTTTCATTACGCATCACCTGCAGCCGCGGCATAGCCTGCAGGCCGTGCTGGCGATGCGTCTCAGAGCAGGCGGCTTCGCAGGAGCGGCAGCCGCTACAGACAGTGGAGTCAGCAATTACAAAACGGTTCACCGGGTCATCCTCGGGTGAAAGTCATTTTTGACGAAATCAGGTTGCGCAGGTGTCATTTTCGACACGTGTCGACACCTTACGATCAGTGGGTCAGCGCCAGATGGCTTAAATCCACCGGTTGGTCTTGTTCCATGGCGTCATACAGACGGTCATAGACGGTGGCGATAATCGCCAGATAGTGCTCCAGCACCTGGTCGCGGGAGCGGTTGCTGATGCGGCCGTCCACCGTGCCATCCATTGCGAGGGTGGCCTGAGCAATCAGATACTTATCACCGCCGTTTTTGTTTTCGACGTAGTACTCGATGGTGTGGCTGTTGAAGCCTTCCGCGAGGGCGACGAACACCTGAAAATGGCCGAACAGCACGAAGCACAGCTCTTTGTCCGGCGCGCAGCTCATCGCGTGATGCAGGCGGGCCTTCGACAAGGTGATCCCCTGAACCAGCGAGTTACAGTAGATGTGCCACTGCTCCTGCTGCTGCCGGTGACGGTCGGCGATGTAATCCGCCTTTTCACTTATTTCCCAAATAGTCATATCGGTTTCTCCGTAGCATGAGATGCACCCTCTAAGCATTTTTCATGCCAGATTTTATTTAATTGATTTAACTATGTTTTTATATCGCCCTCTGCCGATACGACATGTCGATGACAGCCCCGGGGCGTCGACATCGACATTGACTGCCACGACGATTTCATTCTGGCATCGTTATTGCATAGAAGGCGCATCGCGATACGGAGGCGACTATGCACGAAATCACCCTCAGCCAGCGGGCGCTGGAAATTATTGAACAACAGGCGCAGCAGGCCGGCGCGCGGCGGGTTACCGGCGTGTGGCTCAAGGTCGGCGCATTTTCCTGCGTGGAAGCCAGCGCCCTGACCTTCTGCTTTGAGCTGGTCTGCCGCGGCACGCTGGCGGAGGGGTGCGAACTGCATATCGCCGAACAACAGGCTGAATGCTGGTGCGATCGCTGTCAGCAGTACGTCCATCTTGTCTCGCAGCACGTTCGCCGCTGCCCGCACTGCAATAACGACCAGCTGCAGATCGTGGCGGATGACGGCTTACAGATTCAGCGTTTAGAATTGGAGTAAATTATGTGTACAACATGCGGCTGTGGCGAAGGCAACCTCTATATTGAAGGAGACGAACGAAACCCGCATTCCGCGTTCCGCAGCGCCCCCTTCGCGCCCGCCCCACGCCAGACGATGACCATCACCGGTGTCAAAATCGACCACTTCACCCCCACCCGCACGCCAGAGGGCGACCTGCATTACGGCCACGGCGAAGCGGGTACCCACGCCCCGGGGCAGAGCCAGCGGCGGATGCTGGAAGTGGAGATCGACGTGCTGGATAAAAACAACCGCCTGGCGGCACGCAACCGCGCACGCTTCGCAGCAAAACAGCAGCTGGTGCTGAATCTGGTTTCCAGCCCCGGCTCCGGCAAAACCACCCTGCTCACCGAAACCCTCACCCGGCTGAAAGGACGCGCCGACTGCGCGGTGATTGAAGGCGATCAGCAAACGGTCAATGACGCCGCCCGCATTCGCGCCACCGGCACCCCGGCGATTCAGGTCAATACCGGGAAAGGCTGCCATCTCGACGCCCAGATGATCGCCGACGCCGCCCCGCGCCTGCCGCTGGCTGACCGCGGCATTCTGTTTATCGAAAACGTCGGCAACCTGGTCTGCCCGGCCAGCTTTGATCTCGGCGAGCGCCATAAGGTGGCGGTGCTGTCGGTCACCGAAGGCGAAGACAAACCGCTGAAGTATCCGCATATGTTCGCCGCCGCCAGCCTGATGCTGCTCAACAAAGTCGACCTGCTGCCGTATCTCAATTTCGACGTTGAGCGGTGCCTGGCCTGCGCCCGCGAGGTCAATCCGCATATTGAAATTATTCTTGTCTCCGCCACCAGCGGCGAAGGCATGGAGCAGTGGCTTACCTGGCTGGAGACGCAGCGATGTGCATAGGCATTCCGGGACAAATTTGCGCCATCGACGGCGTGCTGGCGAAGGTGGAAGTTTGCGGTATTCAGCGCGACGTCGACCTGACGCTGGTCGGCGCCGTTGATGAGCAGGGCCAGCCGCGGCTCGGCCAGTGGGTGCTGGTGCATGTCGGCTTCGCCATGAGCGTCATTAATGAAGCCGAAGCCCGCGACACCCTCGAGGCGCTGCAAAATATGTTTGACGTGGAGCCGGACGTCGGCGCGCTGCTGTACGGCGAGGAGCGATAATGCGTTACGTAGATGAATACCGCGCCCCCGAACAGGTGATGCAGCTGGTGGCCCATCTTCAGCAGCGTGCTCGTCTGCTGCCGCACACCGCCGCGCGACCGCTGCGCATCATGGAGGTCTGCGGCGGCCATACCCATGCCATTTTTAAATTCGGGCTCGACCAACTGTTGCCGGAGAACATCGAATTTATTCATGGTCCCGGCTGCCCGGTGTGCGTCCTGCCGATGGGGCGCATCGATGCCTGCATTGAGATTGCCAGCCGCCCGGGAGTGATCTTCTGCACCTTCGGCGACGCCATGCGCGTGCCGGGTAAAAACGGCTCGCTTCTGCAGGCGAAAGCCCGCGGCGCCGATGTCCGCATCGTTTACTCGCCGATGGACGCTCTGCGGCTGGCGCAGCAAAATCCGCAGCGCGAGGTGGTCTTTTTTGGTCTCGGTTTCGAAACCACCATGCCCGCTACCGCCCTGACCCTGCGTCAGGCGCGAGAGCGCAACGTCGATAACTTCTACTTTTTCTGCCAGCACATCACCCTGCTGCCGACCCTGCGCAGCCTGCTGGACCAGCCGGAGAACGGAATCGACGCCTTTCTCGCCCCGGGCCACGTCAGTATGGTGATCGGCACCGAGGCCTACGGCTTTATCGCCAGCGACTATCACCGTCCTTTAGTGGTCGTCGGTTTCGAACCGCTTGATCTACTGCAAGGCGCGGTGATGCTGGTTGAGCAGACAATAGCGCAGCGCAGCGATGTGGAAAATCAGTACCGTCGCGTGGTGCCGGATGAGGGCAACCCGCTGGCGCAGGCGGCGATGGCCGACGTCTTCCGCCTGGATGGCGACAGCGAATGGCGCGGCCTGGGGGTCATCAGCGACTCCGGCGTGCAGCTTACGCCAGCCTATCAGCGCTTCGATGCCGAGGCGCATTTTCGCCCGGCGCCGCAGCGCGTGTGCGACGACCCGCGCGCCCGCTGCGGCGAGGTGCTGACCGGCCGCTGTAAACCGCACCAGTGCCCGCTCTTCGCCAGCACCTGCAATCCGCAAAGCGCCTTTGGCGCGCTAATGGTCTCCTCTGAAGGGGCCTGCGCCGCCTGGTATCAATATCGCAGTCAGGAAAATGAAGTATGAAAAGCGTCCAGTTAGCCCACGGTAGCGGGGGACAGGCAATGCAGCAGCTGATCGGCGACCTGTTTATGCAGGCCTTCGCCAACCCCTGGCTGGCGGAGCAGGAGGATCAGGCGCGCCTCGATCTGGCGGCGCTCGCCGCCCAGGGGGACCGCCTCGCCTTCTCCACCGACAGCTACGTGATTGACCCGCTGTTCTTTCCCGGCGGCAATATCGGCAAGCTGGCCGTCTGCGGTACCGCCAACGATGTGGCGGTCAGCGGCGCCATCCCGCGCTATCTTTCCTGCGGCTTTATTCTCGAAGAGGGGCTGGAGATGGCCACCCTGGAAGCGGTGGTCGCCAGCATGGCCGACACCGCCCGGGCGGCAGGGATCGCCATCGTCACCGGCGACACTAAAGTGGTGCCGCGCGGCGCGGCGGATAAGCTGTTTATTAACACCGCCGGCATCGGCGCCATCCCGGCGGACATTCGCTGGGGGACGCAGCAGATTAGCGCCGGTGATGTGCTGCTGGTCAGCGGCACGCTGGGGGATCATGGCGCCACCATCCTTAACCTGCGCGAGCAGATGGGGCTGGACGGCGCGCTGTCCAGCGACTGCGCGGTGCTGACGCCGCTTATCCAGACCCTGCGCCCGCTGAGCGGAGTGAAAGCCCTGCGCGACGCCACCCGCGGCGGGGTTAACGCGGTCGCCCATGAGTTCGCCGCCGCCAGCGGCTGCGGCATCGAACTGCAGGAGGCAACGCTGCCGGTCAACGACACGGTGCGCGGCGTCTGCGAGCTGCTTGGTCTGGACGCCCTGAACTTCGCCAATGAAGGCAAGCTGGTGCTCGCCGTCGCCCGCGACGAGGCGGAAAACGTGCTGGCGCATTTGCGGTCTCACGCGTTAGGACGCGATGCGGCGATAATCGGCGAAGTGGTCGTCCGCCCGGGCGTACGTTCCGTTGGGCTGTACGGCGTGAAGCGGACGCTCGATCTTCCCCACGCCGAACCGCTGCCGAGAATTTGTTAACGACGGCGTCGGGTCCCGGATAGCGGCTGGCGCCTTATCCGGGCTACAAAACTGCGCGCACATGTAGCCCGGCTAAGCGCAGCGCGAGCCGGGAAAAAGCCAGCGTAATTATTTTGCCCAAACCAGCGGGCGCCCATGGATGGGTTAAAGCGGCAATAACCGCTTTATTAACATACTATTATTTGTACCATCATTTTCTTATGCGCCGCGTTGTCGGCGCGTTTTGGACGTAAGCAATGTCGTATACACCGATGAGCGATCTCGGCCAGCAGGGGCTGTTCGATATCACCCGGCTTTTATTACAGCAGCCCGACCTGGCCGCGCTAAGCGAAACCCTGACCCGTCTGGTGCAACAGTCCGCGCTGGCCGATGAGGCGGCCATCATCCTGTGGAACGCGGGTAATCACCGCGCGGCCAGGTACGCCTGCGATGAGGCCGGCCATCCGGTAAGCTACGAGGATGAAACCGTCCTGGCCCACGGTCCGGTGCGTCGCTTACTCTCCCGGCCGGATGCCCTGCATTGCGATCATGAAACCTTTGCCGACACCTGGCCGCAGCTTATCCGCAGCGGACTGTATCATCCGTTCGGTTACTACTCGCTGCTGCCGCTGGCGGCGGACGGGCGGATCTTCGGCGGTTGCGAATTCCTCCGCCGTGACAACCGGCCGTGGAGCGAGAAAGAGTTCCAGCGGCTGCATACCTTCGCGCAGATCGTCGCCGTCGTCACCGAACAGATTCAGAACCGGGTCAGCAATAACGTCGATTACGATCTGCTGTGCCACGAGCGCGACAACTTTCGCATCCTGGTGGCGATCACCAACGCGGTGCTCTCGCGACTGGATATCGACGAGCTGGTCAGCGAGGTGGCGAAAGAGATCCATCGCTACTTCCGGATCGACGCCATCAGCGTGGTGCTGCGCAGCGACCGCAAGGGGAAGCTCAACATCTATTCCACGCATTATCTTGACGCCAGCCACCCGGTTCACGACCAGAGCGAGGTGGATGAAGCCGGCACCCTCACCGAGCGCGTGTTCAAAAGCAAAGAGATGCTGCTGCTTAATCTGCACGAACATGACACTCTCGCGCCGTATGAGAAAATGCTCTTCGAGATGTGGGGCAATAAGATCCAGACCCTGTGCCTGCTGCCGCTGATGTCCGGCAATACCCTGCTCGGGGTGCTTAAGCTGGCGCAGTGCGACGAACAGGTCTTCACCACCACCAATCTCAAGCTGCTGCGGCAGATCGCCGAGCGGGTGTCGATCGCTATCGATAACGCCCTCGCCTACCGCGAAATTCAGCGCCTGAAAGAGCGGCTGGTGGATGAGAACCTCGCCCTCACCGAGCAGCTCAATAATGTCGAGAGCGAATTCGGGGAGATTATCGGCCGCAGCGAGGCGATGAACAATGTGCTCAAGCAGGTAGAGATGGTGGCGCAGAGCGACAGCACCGTGCTGATCCTCGGCGAAACCGGCACCGGCAAAGAGCTTATCGCCCGCGCTATCCACAACCTCAGCGGACGCAACGGTCGGCGGATGGTGAAGATGAACTGCGCGGCGATGCCCGCCGGGCTGCTGGAGAGCGATCTGTTCGGCCACGAACGCGGCGCGTTCACCGGGGCCAGCGCCCAGCGTATCGGCCGCTTCGAACTGGCGGACAAAAGCTCCCTGTTCCTCGATGAAGTGGGCGATATGCCGCTGGAACTGCAGCCCAAACTGCTGCGCGTCCTCCAGGAGCAGGAGTTCGAACGTCTGGGGAGCAATAAGCTGATTCAGACCGACGTTCGATTGATCGCCGCCACCAACCGCGATCTCAAGCAGATGGTTATCGACAGGGAATTCCGTAGCGATCTCTACTACCGGCTCAACGTGTTCCCGATCCATCTGCCGCCGCTGCGTGAACGTCCCGACGATATCCCGCTGCTGGTGAAGGCGTTTACCTTTAAAATCGCCCGCCGCATGGGGCGCAATATCGACAGCATTCCGGCGGAAACCCTGCGCACTCTGACGCGTATGGAGTGGCCGGGCAACGTGCGCGAGCTGGAAAACGTTATCGAACGGGCGGTATTGCTCACCCGCGGCAACGTACTGCAGCTCTCCCTGCCGGAGCGGGATATCGTGGAAGCCCCGCGGACGCCGGCGGTCCTGCCTGAGGAAGGTGAGGATGAATATCAGCTGATCGTCCGGGTGCTGAAGGAGAGCAACGGCGTGGTGGCCGGGCCGAAAGGCGCCGCCCAGCGGCTGGGGCTCAAGCGCACCACGCTCCTGTCACGCATGAAGCGGCTGGGTATTAATAAAGACGAACTGGTGTAACCTCGCGCGCTCCCCCTTTCCGCGCCGGTGAGAGGGAGCGCTGGCGCAGCGCGCTATTTATCGCTGGCAAAACCGTTGCTGGTCGCCAGTTCGGCAAACCACAGCGCATTGCGTTTTATCTGTCGCTCGCCGGTCTCCAGATCCAGTCGCCAGAAGCCGTAGCGCCGTTTGAAGGCATTGATCCACGACCAGTTGTCGATAAACGTCCACTGGTGCACGCCAAAGCAGTTCGCGCCGTCGGCTATCGCCCGATGCAACTGCACCAGATGCTCCTCCATCAGCTGGATGCGGAAAGTATCGTCTATCACCCCGTCCGCCCCGGGCTCGCCCTCTGATTGTCGATCCATCGCGATGCCGATTTCCGCGAGATACCACTTAATATTGCCGTAGTTATCGCGAATATTGGCGGCAATGTCATAGATCGCCTGCGGCAGGATCTGGTTGTTATCACGATAAGGATTAAAGCGGCCCTGCGGGTTCACCGCGTTTTCGAAATAGTATTCCGGGGTGAAATAATCGAGGTCATATTCGCTCTCACGCGCTTTTACCCGCCGCGGCACGTAATAGTTTACCCCAAGAAAATCGATATCCGCGCTGAGGATCAACGCCGCGTCGTCTTTGCTGGTCGTCGGCAGGCAGTCGTGGGCGGCAAGGATCTCGCACAGCGCTTTGGGGAATTCATGTTTTACCAGCGGGTCAAGGAAGCTGCGGTTAAAAAACAGGTCGGCATACCCGGCGGCTTTTTTATCCGCGTCGCTGTCGGTGAGGGTATAGCTCGGGGTCAGGTTGAGCACCACGCCGATCTCGCCCGCCAGCGCCAGTTCACGATAAGCCGTTACCGCTTTGGCGTGCGCCAGCATAATGTTAAACGCCACCTGCGCCGCCAGCCGGCCATCTTTCTTACATGGATAGTGGAAGTCGTACAGGTAGCCTCCCTCAACCGGCACAATCGGCTCGTTGAAGGTTATCCAGTATTTAACCTTATGGCCAAACAGGCTAAAGGCGGTGCGGGCAAAGCGGGCAAACAGCTCGGCTACGTGCGCCGATTCAAAGCCGCCGTACTGTTTCTGCAGCGCTTCCGGCATATCAAAGTGGTAGAGATTGATCATCGGCTCAATGCCGTTAGCGATCATCTCATCCAGATAGGCGTGATAAAAACGCACCGCGTCCGGGTCCGGCGCGCCGGTTTCCAAATCAGCGATCAGTCGTGACCACTGTATCGAGGTACGAAATGAGTTGAAGCCGGTCTGTTTCATCAGCGCTACGTCCTGCGGATACTGATGATAAGTATCACACACGGTCTGCGGCCCTACCTGCTGATAAAATCGCTCCGGCTGTTCGGCAAACCAACTGTCCCAAATGGAACGATGGCGCTTATTGGTGACCCCTTCCGTTTGCGGGCCGGACGCCGCCGCCCCCCACAGGAACCCTTGCGGAAACTGATACTGCTGCATAACCTCTCCTTCGAAAAAAGGCTGCGCCCGTCTGGCGCAGCCTGAACGTACTACTCAGCGACCACTTCGATCGATTTAATGAACATATAGCCCCAGTCGCCGGCGAAGCGGCCGAAGTCAATCTGATTGCTCCCGGCTTTAAGCGTCACCGGTATCCGCAACTGCTGGCCCTGCTCATCCGTCTGCGGGAAGGCCACCGCCTGCGGAGCGACCCCGTTGACGACAAACGAGTTCTGCTTACCGCCCCATTTGCCGTTGAAGGTTACATTGAGCAGGAACTGACCGCTCCACGGCGCCTGCACCTGCCAGCTGACCTTATCCCCCTCGTTGGCAAATGGGCCGAGGAAGCCGTCCTCGCCAACTGTCAGCGCGTCTTTATCACTCTTCATCACCGTCAGCCGCCCCTCAGCCACGCCATAAACTTCGCCGTGATAACGACAAAAATCCGCTGGCGCTTTCCCCGTCGCCTCGCCCACCGTCACGGTCACGGTTTTGCTGCTTTTCAACAGCCCATCGTCCGCCGTGAACGTCAGCGCATAGGTGCCTGGCGCCGTAAACCAGGCCCGGGTTTGAGCCCGATCGGCATGGCAGAAATGCACCTGGCCATCGCCGGCGTGCTGCCAGCCCACCTTAACCTCTCGCGACGGCAGGCCATCGTCCTGCCAGTTGGCCGTAAGCTCGACGCCCTGGTCCTGCGTAGATCGGAAGAGCGTCGTGTAGGGAAAGAGTGTAGATCTCGGT